>Ga0153938_1000773_pt1 | contig 13003 bp, 9 predicted proteins | sample TSNY022MetaG_FD_104740 | JGI IMG/M metagenome (GOLD analysis project Ga0153938, IMG submission 104740) | Attine ant fungus gardens microbial communities from New Jersey, USA - TSNJ022 MetaG | ecosystem: Host-associated > Fungi > Mycelium > Unclassified | place: USA:New Jersey: Brendan T. Byrne... | reverse complement strand
CTTTTTCGGATGAAGAATTGAATCTGGCTACTTCCAGTTGGCTGGAAGTAAGGGAAAGAACCAGGGAATATACCTATAAATGGGAAGAGGAAGTGTTTTATGACAGTGTGCAGATGGCAGCGGTGAATCAGGATGTGCCAACTTGGGAGATGGCTGACGTTGTCTTGTGTTATACTGGGCAAATTGGAACTATTGTGGGGATTATGGGTATTAATGAGGTTGATGGGTATAAGGAATATCAGTTTGGAGGGTATGCTGTTGTGGTTAGGCAGTAGGTTTTGTAATGACAGGTTGGTAATGATAGTGTTTGAAAGTGGAATAATGCGATTGGTATATTATAAAACGAAAAGATATTAATATTATTTTAATAAGAAAAATTCCTAAATATAAGTCAAAGAAAAGTAATATTTATGTTCAAACTCAAACTGCTTTCTGATGTTATCTGGCACTCTGGAGGGATGTTTTTCTGTTATATTGCATAACTCAAATATAAAATTTGATAAAAAGTACTATATACCTATTTTATGTTTTGTGTTAATATTTGTCATGTGAGTTGGAATTATCCTTTCCTTGTTTTATCATGGGTATTGGAATTATCGACAGAAATATTAACTTAAAAATCATTAACTATTGCAGTTTCAGTAGTAGTAACACAGCGAATTTATATAGTCTATATTTATTTCACATAGTTTTGTGTAACTCAAGTAAGGTGAGAGAAGGAGAGTATGAAAATGACAAAAGACGAAAAGATCAGATCGCAACTCATGGAGATTTTTGCACATATAGAAGCATATATTAATTTATCAAATGCCGCTCATATGTTTAATGTTAACACAACATGTGAAGATATTTTTAAAACAGTTCTTAACTTAGCATATGGATATTCTCTGATAAATCTAAATGATGTAGAGTATAATTATCCTGCAATTGATCTGGCTGATTCAGGAAAAGGTATTTGCTTTCAAGTGACTTCCAATGATTCTAATAGAAAAGTGGCGAACACGATAAAAAGATTTAAACATGCAGACCGCGCTCGCTTTAAAAATTTATATTTTCTATTTTTAAAATCAAACAAAGGTAAGTCTCGTAATAAAGAAGAGATTATTGATGGTGTTCATGTTTGCTATCTTTATCTGAGTAATTTAATTGAGGATATTTTAGAAATTGAATGCGATGATGTAAAATATAAAATACTCAATCATTTAGACAAACAAATAAGTGTAATCGAAAGAGTAAATAAACGATTGTCATATATCAAAACTGCACATCTATCGGATAAAATGACAATACCTATAATAGATATTTTCAATAGTATACTATACATACACCAATTTGATTCTTTATGTGATACTGATTGTATCTGTTATCACTACGGTAATCTAATAGATTATAGTGAAGGAAATGAGGAAAAATTCATTGTATCTTTATCCCTAGAGAATAGCGGTTATTTCCCTATAAATCAAATAGCTATTGAGGAAATCAATATCAGTTCAATAGTCTCGGAGGTTTACGAAGATTCGTATGGTTATGAACCCTTTAGTCAAAATAATAATACAAAAACTCTTAACTGTGTAATTAACGCAGGAAGAAGATTCGATTTAAATGTAATGTTATGTAGAACGAATGAAGAATATACTGATAGTATAGATTGTACAGATCAGTTTATTTTTGATATTACAATTTTAGTAAAGAGTAGTTTTAGTGATTCTTTTAATAAATATAGCTTTGAGGTTTTTGCAACAAAAGAAGGAGCTGAGGAAATTGTTGGCATATATAATATCGATGCGATTCGGGTGAATAACGTAATTATCAATGAATCAAAGCAGTGAAGAAATATTAGCTTAATAAACATTGCATATAAACATGAAAACGTTTGGCATAGCCTCTACTAAATATTGAGCCTCCAATTAAGTTTATTTGAATAAGTTTGGTCAGGTACTAATTATCACGACCGTGGGATGGCATTGCCCCCTTGCTCCTTTTATGATGTTGTAAAAGTAAAAAAGGGTAGTTTACAACTTTGGATACTAAAAATCTTTCTAAAGAATCAAAAATTTTGTAGTTCCGTCTGGCTTTGATTGTTCCCGCCATCCACGAGCTTTTTCTTGCTGTTTCCCAAAACGTCTACTATAGGCGTATCACATAGAAGCCGCTAACCTGCCGGACGGTTCCCTCTTCCTCTACAGCCCCCAAGACCATCTGCAAAAAGGCTCCCTTTACCAGAGCGACGGTATTGATGCGCTCATGCCAAGGGAACGTTCCGATAAGGGAGTCTCCCGTGCCCTTCCTGACACAGCGGTTGAAGAAATATACCACCTGAAGGAGACATTCGCATTCTCAAGACTGAATGCCATTCAGAAATCCGTGAAGCACAATAATCTAAAATCTGCACGGAACCCGAACATGCGTGACAATCTAATGCACCCATAGGTGTGGCAACATATCGGTTAAGTAATTCGTTGCTGGAAGATATGAAGGAGATGAATCCGGAACTGGAAGAGATTATGAGAAGACTGAGGATATTTGAGAGTGAATAGCATTTATTAGTGGAATATGGATTGATTGTGGTGGGAAACGAATACTTAAGCCAATGAATGAGAGCAGTTTAGTGGCAGATCATGAAATCATAAACGCTCTGAATGTATTTTTTTCTGTTATTTTGTATATTTTGAGTATAATAATTTGATAAATAGGTCTATTTATCTATTATCCAAATTATGGTAATATTTGATATATGAATTTAAGCAGTGTTCAAAAAAGAATTATTGAAGCATTGAAAGAACATACCAATTTTATGATTCCAGAATATGATGGAAAGACGGGTGTAGGCATAATACATCTAAAATTGATAGAAGATTATTTGTATGGGTTCTAATTCAATTTAAAGATAAGGAATATCTTATAACTTTGTTTTACAGCTAGATTGATAAAAAATCAGGTAATTGTCATTTAAGAAACATCTTAAAGAACAGGAGAAAGAGCAAAAAAATGTACGACTTATCTTCTAAATTCAATACGTTCTATAATTCTCACATTGTCCTAGCTCAAGTGGATCAAGACGAACTGTACCATAAGAAGGATCTAAACATTCAGCGGCTCAAGGACGGATTAAAAGAATATAACGACGAAAACGGAACCACATATTCAGTGGTAGAAGTTTGTGTACAGGGAAGTATGGCGATGACCACCGTCACTCAAAATGAAAATGGCGACTATGATATAGATGTTGCTGTTGTATTTAAAGAAGATGCTCTTGGCGATAAAGGAGCTCAAGCTACCAGAAACATAGTAGCAGATGCTCTTCTGCGAAAAACGAAACAATTTAAGGCAGAGCCAGAAGTCAAGACAAGCTGTGTTCGAATCAAATATGCGGACGGATATCACATTGATTTTGCAGTTTATAGGCGGCATTATGATGCCTTAAACGACTGTTGGATTTATGAACACGCGGGATCAGATTGGGAGCAACGTGAGCTTAAAGGTTTATCTGACTGGTTTAAAAGACAGAACGATGCTTCCAATGAGAAACTTAGAAAAGTAGTCCGTCTCTCCAAAATGTTCTGCAAGTCTAGAGACAGTTGGAAGAATATGCCGAGTGGATTACTTCAAACTGTTTTATGTGAAGAACAATTGCAAGATACCTATGAGCGTATCGATGAGTTGTTTTACTACACAATGAAAGAAGTGGTTGACAGACTTGAATCCAACACATCTGTTGCTGCTCCCGTAGATAATGGTAGAGACCTAACGCCCAGAAAGAGCGATGAGAAAAAGATGACTAACTGGAAAAACCGACTTAAAAGTAAACTGGAAGATTTGGATGTTTTATTCAAGGATTCTTGCACCAAGGAGGATGCGCTTCAAGCATGGTACGGTTTCTTTAATCATGATTTCTGGAATGATCAGGTGGTCGAGTCCTCCAGTTATTCACTTAAGCCAGTGTTTAAGTCTATATGTTCCTTTGCTGATACAGAACAGTTCATTGAGGATTTGTACCCTGTCAATCTTTCTTATTACTGTAAAGTATCTTGTGATATCAGCGGGAACGGGTGGAGGCCGAAGCCGTTATCAGAGTTTCTTATGTTGTTAAAACACTTCTTGCCTCACAATTTCGAGATTAAATGTGTGATGGTAGACACCAATTGCCCGCAGCCAGATAAAATCCTTTGGAAAGTCAAGAATGTTGGACCAGAAGCAGAAAGGAGAAATCAACTCAGAGGACAAATCGTTGAGAAAGGAACCGGTATAGTTGAGCATAGCAAATTTTTTGGAAACCATTATATTGAATGCTATATCATAAAAAATGGGATATGTGTTGCAAGAAAAAGAATTAATATTCCTATAGGCAGAGGATAACAACATGAAAATTTTAAAAATCTTGGGTCTTGCCATTCTATCAGTTGTCTCTATCGTAATTATTTTCCTTTTTGAAATAAACAACTGGCCTGCTGGTAGTAGCATTGCAGGTATAGTGCTCGGTTTCTCACTTCCAGCACTTATGTACAAGATTCAAGACCTTTTAGATACCACAAGTTGGAAGGCATCGCAAAGAAAGTTGAAACGTGGTGGTTTCATCGCAGATAATACTATCATCCGTATTTCATTTGCCTACCTTTATCGGATCAAGGTAGCTGACAAGTATCTCTTGGTCAAAAATGAGCGCGGGACTGGAAAGTATCAGCCAGTTGGAGGCGTTTATAAACTCACAGAACATGAGAAGATTGAATTGAAAAATCGGTATAATGTAAAAGACGACAACAAAGTTTCAATTGATGAGTCCTCACGTGATGATTACCGCCTTCGAATGGAGAATAAGTACTTACGAAAGTTCGTTAGACGTTTCAATGGAAAAGCAGAGCGGGAGATAGTTGATAACTTAGGTCGAGAGTTCAAGGAGGAACTTGTCAAAAAAGGAATTATCAGCTGGGATCAGATTACTTATCGCTTCTGCGGTAGGCACATGACAGAACTTAAGTTTGGAGATCATTTTCAGATTTATGAACTTCTTCTTGCTGATGTGGTGGAGCTAATACCTACTGCGGAGCAGAATGATGATTTACAGCAGCTGACGGTGCAACATTCTGACGCATATCGTTTTGCTACAGCGGAGGAGATTACATCACTTGGAATTAATATAACCAATGGATTCCTTGAGGAATCCATTGGTGACCATACCAAGAAAACCATTCAAGAGACCGAGGGACAACTAATGAAAGTTCCTGGTGTTGGCAAGATATATACTGTTGAACTCTAAGCCTAATCAATATCATCACCTCGAATATATTGCTTTGCGAATTACCCATTATGTTTATAATGTAAAGTTCTGTGAGCGGTTCTGAACACTATATAATAGCAATAATGGGTAGTTCACCTAAGTGCTTATTGTGGCTATAATGTATAGTTTGTGGTCAGCCATTCACAAATATATAGATTTGTTTTTATGATGAAAGAATAGGGGGAAATTAATGAGCGATAAATATTTGATTTTTAGTAGGAATAATATAATAAGACCAGTTTTTGTAATCGATAAAGTTGGAAATAGTAAAATTTTGGAACTTACTAAAGATGAGGCAATGGAATATGTTGAACGGAAAAATAAAGTGATAGGAAAATTTTTTTTTTATTGTATGAGTATGGATGAATGGCAGAACCAAATTAAACAGTCAATGGATTGCGAAGATTATGATGATAAGTTTCAAGAAGAGCTGTATAAGCAGATAATGGAAAATAGTGATTTAAGGAAGAAAATAAACGATGATATTCAAGAGAGAGATAATAATATTAATGGTTTTTCTTTACCAATTGTAGTTCGAAGTAATAAAGAATATAAAGAAAAATTAAAGCAAAAATTGATGGATTATGCAAACGCTATTAATAAACCTGCGTTTAAATCAGAAAATAATTTGATTTGTGATGTCGAAAATATCTGTAATACTATAATAAATACTTTGGATTTAATTATTTCTGGAAAATGTGTTGAGGCAGATAAGTTACTAGCTGATTTGATTGATTCATATTTAAACCATGAATTTGGAGTGACCGAGTTAGATAAATGCTATGCATTTCGGGGCGTTTCTCCGTTAGAAAAATTATATACTTCTGTTTTGGATGAAGAACTATATGAAGATATGATGAATGATGAGCTGGATTTTTTTAGAGGTAGAGTAGAGGATAAAGATAAAGTTGAAGATATAAAAGGTATTATTTCACTTCCGTATTGTAAAAAAGAACTTTCTAAAGACTTACGGTTTAGCTTAAAAGGTGAAATATGCCTTTATTTAGGGGCAACCTCTTATGTTTGTAGTCAAGAATGTAGATGGGATAAATCTCAAAAAATGTACATATCGGCATTTAGATTTAATGAAGAAGGAAAGAAATTAAGAATTTTGAATCTTACAATATCTGAAGCTTTAATTAATGGTGTTTACCAAAAAGGGATAGATAATGAGTATAAAAGTAAATTGCAAGATATGATGATAAGATTATTTCCCCTTGTAATAGCAACATCATTTACAGTAACCACCTCAGATAATGTACGTGAAAAGGAATATAAAGAAAAGGTTAAGTATGAATATTTATTAAGTCAAAGATTAATTAAGGCAATACAGATGGCTAAGATTGATGGTGTTGCTTATTTATCAAGGCAAGGGGCAAATGATTTTCAATATCCTCATGGCGTAAATTTGGCTATACCTATGAATGATATAAGTGAAGATAAGGAGTACAGTGATTTATATAAATGTTTTAAGATTACAAAACCAGTATTAATAAATGATAAAATAGTTGACACAGAATTGCCATGGGGAGAAGTGAGTTATATTAATAAGAAATACACTAAGTATCTGAGTGGATATGGTGATAATAAATTTCATAATACAATGGCAGAAGTTAAATTTGGTGGGGAAAATGTTTTCTATGGGGAGATATCTTATTCTAAAATGGATAATTATTTAGTTAGTCAAAAATATGATTACTTTGAGATATAAATAGTAGATTATGCATTGACAGTCATTAATAGTAAGTGATATTTTTGATTTACAATATATAATCCATATTAGACAGGAGACTTATATAGTTTCTCTGCTTCCCATTATGTTTAACTGTTTGGTAAAAGCCCTTGTGACCACCGTCCCCTGCTATAAGGGGTGGATGACAAGATGCAAAATATTACTATAGAGAACGGAGGATTCGATTATGCTGAAGTTAGAAGTTTTTTTTGATTACGCATGCCCCTATTGTTTGCGAGGGCATGAATACCTATTGGAGCTGCTTCCACAGTATCCGCAAGTTGAAATCATATGGTATCCGTGTGAAGCGCATCCGCGTCCCGAACGTTATGGTCTGCATAGCGATTTATGCGCACGCGGTATGTACTTCGCGTTGGAGCACGGTGCTGACCTCCTGGAATACCACGACAGGATGTATAAAGCTGCTTTGATAAATGGTGCTGACATTGAGGATTCACGCGTTGTGTCGAAACTGACGGAAGGTTTGTTGGATTCCGATGCTTTTTACGCTGCATTGTCAGACAAGGTGTATCTCGACAGGCTTTTGGAGAACAACCGGCTCGCGTGGGAGACTCATCGTTTTCCAGCTGTACCGTCCTACTACATGAATGGCAAGTTGCTGAAGTCCATAGAAAATATTGGGATAAACATACAAAAGCTTGCCGCTTTTATAGAACAGAATATTTAAGTTTAATAATTTTATAAACAGTACTATATACCTATTTGCTTTTATATGTTAATATTTGAAATAAGGGAAACAAAGCAGGAAATAATGCTGGGTATATTGAGTATTTAAACAAGAACGTATAAGAATTAAGGAGGATAATAAAATGATTAAAAAAAATAGAAATAAAAGCTTAGAATGGTTACATGAACAACAATATATTTCTCTTGATGAAGAAATTAAAGATGCTACAAATCCGGTTAGAGGAATTTATGGCATTTTTGTGAATGATAGTGAAAAGAGATGTATATACGTAGGACGATCTTCCAGCATATACGATAGAATGTTCGGATCAGATGGGCACATAACTAAATTGAAGGATAGTAGACATACAAGTTCACAGTTGATGGAAGCGATGATAAGCGGAAAAAAAATAGAGATAACAATATTACAAAAAATTCCACTCAATTTTGATAATTATTATAAAGATATGCAACGCTTAGCATCAGCAGAAAATTTTTATATTGATTTTTATCAGAATCAAAATCAGTGTTTAGAACAAATTCCAGAGGGTACAAAGATAAGCCAAAAAGAGTGGGAAGCTATGAAAAATACATCATACGAAAAGAGTGAATCTTGTGACAAATAATAAATATCAAATTGGAGTTTCTATAGATGCGATCAGCCATGTTGAAAAAAATATATTCAGATTGCGTCTTATCCCTGATTTTAATTCAAAGTTTTCTATACCCGTTCACACAAGGTATATGTTTGTTGAATCAGAGTTACTTGAAAAACAATTTTTGGCGTGGATTAATGAGTACCATTTTCCAGGAGAAACAGATATTTATCGTTTTGGAGATGCGAGAGGAAGCGTTGTTCAGGGTGGGTACTATATTCTCAACAAGTCGGATTTTCGACATGGGTCAGTATTCGATGAAGCTTCAGTTTTTGATAGAGAAAATGATATATTTCAAGTGGGAAAAGAGGAATCACCTTACACTGAGTCTGAAATAAGAGGCGAAAGATTGTTTAGCGTTGAGGAAAATGGAATTATGAATATTTCTACAGATGATGGTCCTGGAAATGATACATATCTATATGGTTTTTATGTTGGTCAAGGAGACATGCTTCTTCTCATTACTTCAGCAAAAAATGCGTATCTGATTGATACAAATTTCTATAATCATAATTATCATCAAAAAGTTCTTGAGATTAAGTCTGTTTTAAGAAATCATGGTATGGATGAGTGTAGAATCAAAGGATTGATTATTACGCATAAGCACAGCGATCATATACGCGGAGCTTATGAACTGATTGATACAGGTGTTTTTCAATTTGAGAATTTAATAATGAACCTTGACTATATTCATTCGACCTGTATGGTTAAAAAATTTCTTGAAAGTGCAATGAGTATCCCAACTTGGATTAACTTAAATAAACCTTGTAAAATAATCGAAGGACATACGACAATTTGCTTCAAAAACCCTGATGCAACAACACGATTAGCACCCGACATCAACGATAGTTCAATCGTGATGTGTGTGCGTCATGGTGAAAACCATATCTATTTAACCGGTGATGCATGTTCTTCTATTTTAAAAAGAGTTTTAGCTTGTGAAAACCTGAGGTTGGCCACTGATAAAGTTTTAAAAGTCTCTCATCATGGAAGCAAAACTGGAACAAATGATAGTTTGATTAATATGATCGCACCTTCAAAAGCTTTTATTTCAGCTGGATACTCAAAAAAATATCGACATCCTCATCAAGAGTGTACAGACATATTGAAGATAAGTCGAGTAGCTACTGCAATATCAAAAACATCAAAAAGAACAATAGAATATCAATGCAATGGTACGCATATTTTTCAAAGATAAGATAATAGTATTTTCATGTTGGATTATCCATAATCATTTCTAACACACCATTCATGAAAGGTATGACAATTTTATGTTGGAACACTTATTAGACTACTGGCATTCATTAGAATTCTTCCAGCCAAGCTGGCCAATTAAAGAAAAAGAAGATACTAATCTACATAAAAAGCCATTACCCTGGCCATTGGCACAACCAAATCCCGATATACAAATCAGCCACGACATTTACTTAGGATGCACAAGTGTCTTTGACCTTATTACCTGGTGTTTAGGCAGACTTGGTCTAATTATGGAAGATTCACCGATTGAGCGTGATCAATCAAAATGCTGTCTGTGCGCATTTAAAGTGGACGGGAGTGGAGTATATGTTGCCGGTTCCTTTGCTGTTTCCAGCTTTGCCTGGGCACTGGGCACTATGGTACAGTCAAATAATTTCGGCAGGAAGCTCAATCTGGATGATCTGGAAATTTTTCAAAGTCGAATCACCACTGCAATATCAGTCAATAATGATCCATTTTCATTAGAAGAGATAAAGACAATTTTTGAAAAAGTACGAAATGAGGCAGGCATAGAGAGCGGTATCTTTTCCCCATCAATATGGGCGCGTACGAAAATCCAATATCGGAAAAAAGACGGAACTTTTCCGGCCTTAGATCCCTCCACAGAGCTAATGTCCAGTTATTATGTGCGCGAAATAGCCCGCGTCAGTAAAAATCCCGGCAAACAGGTAAAGCAATATGCGGAAGCCCTGCACAACGAACCGCCGAATCGAACTTCAATCGACACCGATGTATCCGCCATGAAGCAATGGCTGAGCGCCGATTCTTTTCCACGAGGAACATGGCCATCAGCCTTTTCGCCAAGCCTTATGCAGCAGTTGGCAATCAACCTCGCAATTTCCAGTCAGGATATTTTTTCTGTAAATGGACCTCCGGGCACAGGAAAAACGACTTTGCTTAAAGAGATTATAGCCTCAAACATAGTGCAGCGTGCCGCCTTGCTTGCAGAATATAATAAGCCGGATGATGCTTTCCATAAGGATGAGTTCAGACATCCCCCTGACCAGTATAATCGCTCATTTTATCACCCGGACAATACTATTACCGCATTTGGGATGCTGGTAGCCTCCAATAATAATGCAGCGGTGGAAAACATATCTGTTGAACTGCCAAAAGCAGTCAAGAAAGACAGAAGCGGACGTTTTACCGGCGCAGATGATACAGCAGAAACCTATTTTGCAGATATTGCTACAGCTTTGCTTGACGAACCGGCGTGGGGACTCATTTCAGCGCGCCTTGGCAAAAAAAAGAACCTGGGAGAGTTAAAGGATCGGTTATGGTGGGCGGACGATGGCAATACGCTCAAGAAGTATTATGATCAATTGCCGCCGGACTGGGAATTTGCCAGGCAAAATTTCTTCACTGCATGGAAAGCAGTCGAAGAAGAACAGAAAAAAATTACCAAAGTACAAGAAATGGTTGCTGATTATGCCATAACTATTGAGTCAGAAAACACCATTCTTACTGAAATCAAGAGACTTCAGGCACAAATCGACACCCAAAGCCGTTTACTTAACGAACAGCAGGCGGTCCTGGAAAACCTTGAAAAAGAACTTTCACTGCACCAGCAAAATGTGCATACGCTGCAATCCGGCATTTCATTCTTCAAGCGTACGTTCTGCAAGAATAATATAGTTGTACAGGAGTGGAAACGGGAGAAACAACAATGCGAGGAGACCTTAATAGCAATAACCCGCCAGCGGACTGCTTTGCAGGCTCAAGCCGGTAACCTGGAACTGGTCGCTCATCAATTTCAGCAGCAAGAAACAATCTTACAAAACGTGCAGGAAAAAAAACGACAGCAGGAAGCCGGGCTGGAACCAGAGAAGAAACGGTTTGCATCAAATTATGCCGATGATGCATTTTGGCAGGATATCATTTCCAATGAAACGTCCCAGGCTGCCTGTCCCTGGACATACAATGCCTATGACACTTTACGTGAGGAATTATTTTATCGTGCCCTTATGCTCCAAAAGGCATTTGTGTTAGGCAGCAATTGCGTTAAGCAGAATCTGAATCGCTTATTTGCAATGTGGGAGGGCCGCTTTACCCTTACGGATCGGGAGCTTTCATATGGCAGCTTACTAAATACACTCTTTTTTGTAGTGCCGGTTATATCCACCACTTTTGCGTCTGTTCAATCCTTTCTGGAAGGAGTACAAATGGGTGAGCTTGGTATATTGATTGTAGATGAATCAGGACAAGCCACGCCGCAAAGTGCTTTGGGATCTTTATGGCGTACCCGAAAAGCCATTATCGTGGGTGATCCGCTGCAGGTAGAACCGATTATGACAACACCGTTAGAATTATGCAAACGCTTCGCTGATGATAATAATCTGCCTGCTATATACCGAATTCCTGAGTTATCTGTGCAGTTGCTGGCAGATGCGCAAAATCCTTATGGAGGGATGCGGCAAATGGACGATGAGCCTCTGTGGCTTGGCTGCCCGCTGATTGTTCACCGGCGTTGTATTGATCCAATATTCAGTATGTCCAACCATGTGGCATATAACGGACGCATGTTTTGTAAAACAGAACCTCCTTCGGCGAATAAGCAGTTCTTGCTGGAACAATCAGTTTGGTTTGATATTCCAGGTGCGGAGATTGGCGGAAAAAACCATACAGTACCCGACCAGATTGATTTGGTGATATACCTGATACAGAAAGCGATTGCGCAGTTTGGCGGCTTGCCGGATATATATATTATCACGCCATTCACATCAGTGAAACGTTCGCTTGAGCAAAAGCTTCGTGCTTTGCTTCGAAAGCTGCTTCCGGAAATGGATTTGCATGCCATTCATAATTGGATTGATGAAAGCTGCGGAACCATCCATACCTTTCAAGGAAAAGAAGCCAATGAGGTTTTACTGATACTTGGATGTGACAGACAACAGGGTCTGGGTGCCGCACGTTGGGTGGGACAGAAGCCCAATATTATCAATGTTGCAGTATCCAGAGCAAAATATCGTGTCGGTGTAATAGGAGATTATGACTTGTGGAACTCCATTCCTTATGTCCAGGTAGTCTGTAAAATGCTAAGTCATGCAGTTGTTACAAATAATATATATGTTGAAAAATAACCACACCCGAGAGGGCTATGGTTGAAAAATATGAAAACAATAATTGATGCCAATGTTATTTTGCGATATATATTAAATGATAATGAAGCTATGTCAGCAAAAGCAAAAGAGCGGACTGCTTTGCAGGCTCAAACCGGACTACAGGATAAATCTGACACGATCCTCTCAGAGACAATCCGTTAAATCTTTGCGCAGTCAAATGAAGGCAGTAATAATAAAAAAATCACCTGGTAAAAAAGGATTATTGTAAATAGTAACGATTGATTGTATTATATTAATTGTATTAATGTCGAAGCAAGTTGAAAGGACGATGAAG
>Ga0153938_1000772_pt1 | contig 13025 bp, 9 predicted proteins | sample TSNY022MetaG_FD_104740 | JGI IMG/M metagenome (GOLD analysis project Ga0153938, IMG submission 104740) | Attine ant fungus gardens microbial communities from New Jersey, USA - TSNJ022 MetaG | ecosystem: Host-associated > Fungi > Mycelium > Unclassified | place: USA:New Jersey: Brendan T. Byrne... | reverse complement strand
GGAAAACACAATCAAAAATCAAATAAGCAGTATCTACCGTAAGCTGGATATCCATGAACGGGGCAGGCAGCGGCGGGAGAAACTTATAGAACGGTATTCGGAAGTATTAAAATATCTGTAAGAGGAAAGAAAGTAAGCATTCTCTCACTTTGCATAAGGGGTGGGTCGGGAATGCTTATTTTAGTGGGATTAAAAGGGACTATAAAATATAGGACTTTTTATTTGGGAAAAAGTGTTATACTTAGTAAAAACAGGGAGAATACAGGTATCAGTATTATAAGGAATAGAAAGGAAAAGAAATATGAAAAAGAAAATTTTGGTATTCCAATTTGTATTACTATTCGCAGGCTTGTTTTTTGTAAAGACTCCGGTATTTGCCAATACCATTGAGACAGCTAAGTCGGCTTCGACAGGGCAAACGATAACGGATTCACTTATTGATGATCAATCAAACAACGTGAATTATTACAAGATTTCTTTAAGCACAGCGGGCTGTCTAAGTTTAAAGGTTACATCCTATTTGGAAAGAACGGGTTTTCGAATCTATGATTCCAATTATAACAGTATTAAATATAGTACCATATATTGGGATTCTGCATCTAAAGTAGGGGTAGGAACTCTTTCTTATGAGCTTCAGAACGGTACCTATTATATTCGTGTTATTGGAAATTATGGAGATTCTAGTTCAAGTCGTTTTTTTGGTAAATACTCTTTTACACTGGATTTTAATTCGGCGGGCGTAAATCATACGGAATCTAACAATGACTTTGGGGCAGCAGTCAATATTGGATTGAATAGTACTGTGAAAGGTCATATAGCATTAAATAATGAGGTTGATTATTATAAAATAAAATTATCATCTGCGGGACGGCTGAGTTTGAAAATAACATCTTATTTGGATAGGTTAGGCTTCAGAATCTATGATTCCAATTATAATAGTATTAAATACGACACACTTCATTGGGATTCTGCTTCTAAAGTGGGTGTAGGGACTTATAATTATGATCTGCAGGCAGACACTTATTATATCCGTGTTATTGGAAATTACGGAAATTCCAGTTCATGTTATTATTTCGGTAAGTATTCTTTTGTGCCAAGTTTTAGTTCCGCCGAAGTAAATCATATTGAACCAAATAATAGCTTTGCGACTGCATGTAAACTAGACTTAGGGAAAACTGTAAAAGGTCATATAGCATTAAATAATGAAGTTGATTATTATAAAATATCAATTCCACAGACGTGTACGATTAATATAAAAGTTCTTTCATACATTAGTAAGATTGGTTATAGGATATATGATAGTTCATATAAAAGTATTGAGGGTTATACTGTGAACTTAAACAACAATGCGTCCAGTAAAACAGAAGCAACATTATTCAATTTTAAAAAAGGAACCTATTATATCCGCATAATTGGAAGTTACTGGTATGGGGGAGGTAGTTCTTATTTTGGAAAGTATAGTATGACGATCAGCCAGTCATTTAAAAAACCATCAAAGTGTGAAATTACGTCTCTTTACAATAAAAGTAAAAAGAAAATATTCTGCCAATGGAGAGAGATATTTGTTGCAAAAGGTTATGAGGTTACTTATGCAACAAATAAAAAGTTTAAAAATAAGAAAATAAAAACGGTTAAAAGTAATCAGTGTACTTTGAATAAACTTAAAAAGGGAAAAACTTATTATGTAAAAGTACGAGGATATAATTTAAATTCCTCTGGTAAAAAAATATATGGAAATTATAGTTCAGTAAGAATCGTTAAAATATACAATTAACAAAATAGATATTAGGGAGTTTTGTTTTTTCTTAAAGCATCTAAAGTGCCTGTGCTTAAATTGTAATTCTTGATTAGTTCATATTGACTGATATCTTTTCTTTTTAACGTTTTCCATAATGGATTATAGCTGATGACGACAATCACTTCCTTTCATGTCCCTATACTTCCTATTATAAATAATAAGAAATTCGTGCATATTGCCGAAAACAGGCTATAATGTACACGAAAAGAAAGTTAAATGTGATATAAGGATGATCAGGATTTCTATTATGCCCAAGAAGATGTGTATTAATACAAGATGCCGAATGGAGGATTTATAGATTTGATATTTGAATTTTTTTTAATTGCTTTTATAGCCTTGTTTATTATACTGGCAGCTCCAAACAGGAAAGTAAATTTATGGTGTGGAATATGTATTTTTACGTTAGCTTGCGGCAGCCTTACTTATATATTGTGGATTTATATGATACCTTATATATTGTCCTGTTATCCGGAGCATATCGCATTGCTTAATTTATTAAAATATGCACATATTTTTCTTTCCATTTTCACTTATACGCAGGCCCCCATTTGTTTTTGTGTATTTTTTCTGACTTGTGCAGGTTATCTGGAAAACAAGCCACGGATGACAATATTAAGAATTTTTATATTAATGAATATCCCCAATATGATTATCAATATCATATTTTCGCCGCTTGACTTTCAGCGAAATCTGGAAACCAGTTCCGTGATGTGGGCCATGTACCATTGGTTATACATACCGGTTCTGTTTTGTATTTTCAAATATTTAAAAGTGTTAAAAAACAAGAAAAATTATTATATCTGGAGCGAACGTTTTTTAGGAACTTTAATGATTCTAATAGCGATGTATGCATTATTTGTTTTTTATACCTGCAGGATGCTTCAGTTGACAAATATTTATTTGTATTTTCAGCCATATATCACATGGATTTTTTTCGTATTGTTTTTGATTGTTTTGGGTTGGCAGGGAGCCGCTGGAATAAAAATTACTTTAGAGCGGAACGATATAGATTCTAATGTCCGGATTGCCAATTCAAGCATGCTGTTTGCAGCTCATGCAATAAAAGGTGAAATATCGAAGATACAAGGCTGTGCTCGATTATTGGAGGAACGACTCAGTGACAGTGAATCAAAAGAGTATAGCAGGATTATTACTCATTCCTGTTCTGACCTGTCCGATATGTTGGAAAAGGCGAAAACACAACTTCAGGACATTACAATAGAATATAAATTCATACATATAAGTGAAATTATAAAGAGAATCATTTCCAGCTATGAACCCATCGCAGCAATCAGAGGAGTCATATTACAACATAAGGTTCCTGATGAAATCTATCTGTTAAGCGATGCAAATCATTTGTATAACGTGATAGATAATCTTTTGAAAAATGCGATCGAAGCTTTGAACAAGGAGAATGGACATATTTTGATTATGCTGCAAGTTTTGAGAAAATATCTGGTAATATCAATTGAAGATAATGGATGCGGCATGGATCCGGAACAGATAAAACAAATAAGAAAACCATTTTTCACGACCAAAAATACCAGAGAAAATTATGGTCTTGGAATGACTTATAGTTACAGTGTCATAAAAAAACTAAAGGGAAGAATTGAAATAGAAAGTGAACCAGGGGAAGGCAGTGCCATCAGGGTTTTTCTGAAAAGGTGAGATAAATGAAGATCAATAAGGTATCTGATGCAAAGATCATTATACTTACATGTCATGTATCGGAGAACACAATCAAAAATCAAGTAAGCAGTATATTTTATTAGAGAAGAAAAGGACTATAAAATATAGAACTTTTCAATTGAGTAAAAGTGATATACTTGATAAAAGGAAGAGAAGAGAATAGAGCACCAATGTTATAAGAAATAGAAAATATGGAGGGAAACGCAGTATGAAAAATATACTTAGAAAAGTAATGCCATTTTGCCTGATTATTTGTATGGCACTCAGCCTATTCGCCGTAACGCCTGTTTTGGCGGCAAAAAGTCAAGGAAAAACCAAGGTGCAAAAAATCAATTTGGAGAATAAGAATATTACTCTTACAGTTGGTTCAAAAGACACCTTAAAAGCGACTGTGAAACCAGTGGCACTTTCAAAAAAAATAAAGTGGAAGACTAGCAATAATAAAATTGTAACGGTATCGAAAAAAGGAAAATTAAATGCGAAAAAAACGGGTAAGGCAAAAATCTCGGCTTATATAGGAAAGAAAACAGCATCCTGTTGGGTTACAGTAATTCCAAATGCAAAAAAAATCACATTAAACAAAAAGAATATTTCCCTTACAGTCAGCTCTAAAAGCACACTAAAAGCAACTGTAAAACCAACTAAGCTTGCAAAACATTTAAAGTGGAAGACTAGTGACAAAAAAACTGTAACGGTGTCAAAAAAGGGAGAATTGAATGCGAAGAAAACTGGCAAAGCAAAAGTTACAGCTTACATAGGAAAAAAGACAGCTTCGTGTTGGGTGACTGTGAGTAAAAAAACAACTCCGTTACCAACAGAACAGACCTTCACAGTTTCATTTAACCTCAATTATGATAATCCTGTTAATGCACCGCCTGCACAAAAAGTAATCACTGGAAAAACTGCTACGGAACCGGTAAAACGAATCAGAAGTGGCTATGTTTTTGATGGTTGGTATAAAGAAAAGTCATGTGTGTCTTTGTTTGTTTTCAATACCGAAAAAATCACTTCCAATATTACACTATATGCTAAATGGATGGAATATAATGAGGACGAAAGTATTGTCCAATTAGCATATAACCAGCTATCAATCGGTTATGGAGAGGGAGATTACGAAGGATCTGTTATTCAAAATGTTTCATTGATTTCCTCTCTTGAGGAGGCTTCAATAACATGGGATAGCAGCATACCCGATATTGTATCAAACACGGGGGTTGTAAACAGACCTTTGGGATTAAATACCAGTGTCACGTTAACAGCAGAAATTAAAAAAGGAACCGCTCTTCTCAAGAAAACCTTTGAACTTGTTGTTATTAGGGAAAATGATCGTGATGCAAGCGAAATTCACAATAATTCTGTCATTGATATACAGAACATGAATACTGAAAACGAAAACTTTCAAATTGAGTATAACGATGATAATTCTCAAGTAACCTCAATTAACGGAGTATTTAGCGATGTTATAATTGAATCTGTTGAAGATGCAAGGCAGTCGATATACAGTGTATATTCAATCTTGGGATTAAATAAACCTGAAGATATTACATGGGCAGCGACAAATCATGATGAATTTGGAGTAGGTTATACCTTTAATCAAATGTATAATGGTCTTGAAGTGTATGGGCGTAAAATAACTGTTACAGTTGATACTAATGGTGAGACAGATTCCCTAAGCTCGGGCGTTTTAGATGTGGATAAATTGCCTAGAAATACTACTGCATCACTTTCAAAAGAAGATGCGGAAACTTGTGTAAAATCATCTGTTGACGGAGAGTTAAGATTAACCTATTTAAGGACTGTGATCTATAGCTTAGGTGATTATGAAGATAATTCCGTATTAGCGTATGAGATTCATGTTGCGGGTACGGATAGCTATGGAGATAATATTGATGAGAACGTAATTATTGATGCGAATACAGGTCTGATTATCTTCAGGGATTCCAATATTTTTGAAGATCGCAGTATTACTGGACATGGAAAAAATGAACAAAATGTTGATATCAACTTCCCGATTGAGTTTAAAAGCTGGGATTGGTATTTTTACTATATGATGGATACATCTCGAAAAATAACGATGTACAAAGGTCATTTATTACTGCCAGATACAAGAATAGGGAGCGAATTAAACTGGTGGACAGATAAAACAGCTATCTCAGCTTACACGAATACGATAACGGTATATGATTGGTGGAAAAATAATTTAAACCGAAATTCAGTTGATAATAATAGCTTGCCACTCAAAGTAGCTGTTCATAGTAATGGTAAAGATAATGCTTTCTGGAACGGAAGTGATAAATCCATAAATTTCTGCGATAATTCTTCTGGTTCAGGTGTGACGACAGCAGGTGCATTAGATGTTATCGCACATGAATTTACTCACGGTGTTGTTCAGTTTACGACAGGTGGCTTACCATACAGCAATGCCACTGGTGCAATAAATGAAGGTTATGCTGATATATTTGGTTGTTTTGTTGATGGAAATTGGACAATGGGCGAAAATTGGAAAGTTATTCGCAATGTCGCAAACCCAAGTGCCACAGGGAATCCTTCCAGACTTTTTGAAGATAATTATCAAGACTATACCACTGATTCAAGTGATAATGGTGGTGTCCATCACAATGCAACTATTGTTTCTCACGCAGCATATCTGATGAGTACTTATGGATTAACCGGTTCTAAACTTCATAAATTATGGTATGGTTCGTTGAGTATGGGGTATGACGCCACATCTGATTTTTATACAGTGCGTAGAAATGTTTTGAAACAGGCTAATCGTCAAGGTCTTAGCCAAAGTGATATTGCAATTATCAAAAAAGCTTTCAATGATGTTAATATTATGGGTGATGCAGGAACATTATCTTGTATGGTAACAGATGTTTCTACAAATGTCTCTATTGCTAATGCAACGGTATCGGCGTATCAAGCAAATATATTAATTAAGTCAGAAACAACAGATGCGAATGGTTGTGTTTCACTTCCGCTTGAAATAGGGACATATCGAATTGAAATTTCAGCTGGTGAATATGTTACATTTACAGGAAATGTTGAGATTACGAAAGATTTTGTGACAGAAAAATCCATTGGAATGGTTAAAAATGGAAACGGCACTGTTTTAGGAACAATAACCAGTGCGACAACAGGAAATCCTTTGGGTGACGTGACTTTGAATGTACGGGATGGTTGGGACACAATTGTTGGCACAGTTGTTAAAACCGTAGAAACAGCTGAAAATGGGACATATAGTTTTACACTCAATGCTGGATATTATACGATTGAAATGCAAAAGAGCGAATATTCTACAGGATACATCAATGTAACAGTTATGGGGGATGTAACGGTAGCGAATCAAAATGGAAGCATTTCACCGTATATGGCAGGCAGCCAATTCCGCGTGGTTCTTACTTGGGGGTCCAATCCTCAAGATTTAGATTCTCATTTGGTAGGTAATCTGGCAGATGGGTCAAGTTATCATATCGCCTATAACAATAAGAACGGTTACAATGCGGAATACGAACGTGTGGCCAATTTGGATGTCGATGATACAAATGGTTACGGACCGGAAACTGTCACGTTTACGGTCGATGTTGGCAGCACATATGAATACTATGTACATTGGTATTCGGGATATGGTACGTGGGGAACCTCAGAGGCAAAGGTTGAACTATATAATGGAGATAATTTGATAGCTGTGTATAACGTCCCGATGGGAAATACTTCATCTGGCGGAAGGTGGAATGTTTTTAAATTATCACGCGGGATTTTGACAACAACTAATACCATAGAGTAGTTTTTGCTATATGGCAAATCTGTGGGGTTGTTTCGTGATAAAATGAAACAACCTCATCATTTAATAATGGATATTCAGAGAAAGGATTAGTAATTAAGGTGAAGAAAATGATTCTTATAATTGTAACAGGATTATTGATATTGTTCTGTGGATTTTTTTCATATTCCTGCTTAAAGGAGGTTAAGGATAAAACAATGGAAATGATGATTCAATTCGCTGGTGATGACAATATGGAATCAGTTACACAAAATATTTTACTCTCTTCGCAAATTGATAACATGAAAATCACATGGGAAACAAGCAATCCTGATATTATTTCAGAGGTAGGTTTAGTTGTTCGCCCCAAAATGAAGGATGAAAGAGTAATACTTACTGCTGCGGTTTCTAAGTTCTTTTTTACTACTCAAAAACAATTTGAGTTAAATGTAAAAAAAATCAATGACTTGGATGCTCGTGATATTCATAATAATACAGTTGAAGATTTGAAAGTACTTAATTTAATGTCAGACACAAAATTTGAGATGAAATATCATAATGAAAAACTTGTTTCAATAACCGGTATATTCAGTGATGTGTATGTAAATTCTTCGGAAACAGCGCTTATTTCTTTGTATAGCGTTAAAACACTATTGGATATAAACAATCCTGTAGATGAATTGGTATATTCAGGTTCAAATGATGATGAATATGGCACTCAATATACATTTAGCCAAATCTTCAAGGGTATCATTGTTTATGGGCGTAAAATTACTATTTGTGTTGATAAAGAAGGAAAAACATGCTCACTTAACTCTGGCTTTTTATCCTTTTCTGATTCTAGTATAAATACCATTCCTTTGCTTGATCAAAATGAAGGTTTAAATATCATTTACTCTGGGTTGAAAAAAATTACTCATATAAAATCTACTTTGTGTATATTTAGTCTTTCTGAATATGAATTAAATCCTATTTTGGCATATAGTTTTATGGTGACGGGTATCAATAATGCTGGAAAGAAAATTGATAAGACGATCTTTATTGATGCGAATCATGGGACGATCATTAAAGAATTTAATAATATTATTTATTAGTTTGGAAATAATTTCATGGGTAATGTTCAAAGGGGTGTATTATGACCCGGAAGGAACTTTTGCAGGATGGGGAACTATCTTCGGAGTATCAGTTTATCCAAAGAGACATCAGATTATAGCAAAAAATAAAATTTGAAAGTTAAAATGAAATACAATCTGAAATAATGCGAGGGAAAGAAAGTTATGGTTTTCAGTTCGATGGTTTTTATATGTGTTTTTTTACCTATAGTATTTATACTCTACTGCGTAATTCCATCTTTAAAGTTGAAAAATCTTCTGCTTGTTCTGGCAAGTCTGATATTTTATGCATATGGTGAACCGGTCTATATTATTCTAATGCTCTTTTCATCATTTATAAATTACATATTTGGACTTTTTGTAGGAAAAGAAAATAAATCGGCAAAAGTATTTATGATACTGGCAGTGGCAGTCAATATCGGATTATTGGCAGTATTTAAATATGCCGGCTTTTTTATGGAAAACTTAAACCATATCACAGGTCTGACGTTGCCGGTTCCTCAGATTGAACTGCCCATAGGAATCTCATTCTTTACGTTTCAAGCGCTTTCCTATGTGATAGACGTATATCGAAAACAGGCTGGGAAACAGAGAAATTTCGGAAATATATTGTTGTACATATCATTTTTCCCCCAATTAATTGCGGGACCGATTGTAAAATACCATGATATTGATAAGGAAATCAACAGCCGCTGTCAGACCCCGGAAGGGGTTGCAAAAGGAATCCGCCGTTTTATTATAGGGTTGTGTAAGAAAGTAATTATAGCAAATACCATGGGAATCACTGCGGATTATGTCTTTGGTCTTGAATTATCCAGTGTGAATATTGCCAGTGCCTGGATTGGCGCAATCGCCTATGCGCTTCAGATATATTATGATTTCAGCGGATATAGTGATATGGCAATCGGACTGGGAGAAATGTTTGGGTTTCATTTTAAAGAAAATTTTCTGCATCCATATAGTGCGGAAAGTATCAAGAAATTTTGGAGAAAATGGCATATATCATTATCTACCTGGTTTAAAGAATATCTATATATACCACTTGGTGGAAACCGGAAAGGCAAAGTTCGGACAGGCGTGAATAAAATCATAGTATTTTTTTGTACAGGTCTTTGGCACGGTGCAAGCTGGAATTTTGTATTGTGGGGATTGATTCATGGACTCTTTTCCATGCTGGAAGAGACCAGATTTTTCCCTTTGCAAAAAGTGAAGACACGCTGGGTTCATCATTTTTATACATTGGTGATTGTTATAGTAACATTCGTTTTATTCCGGTCAGAAACGCTGCAGCAGGGAGTTGCTCTAATCGGCAGAATGTTCACCGGATTCCAGTTTACAGCGGTTACCATTAGTGCTATGTGGGAACCATTGACGCCGAAGTTTTTGTTTCTCATAGTGACAGCAGTTATCTTTGCCATGCCGCTTCTTGATATACTGAAACAATATCTGCAAAACCATAAAAAAGCGGCAGCTTTAGCAGAAGTAGTATCTTATCCCGGAACCTTAATTTTGTTGCTCATATGCATACTGGATCTATCTTCTGCAACATTTAATCCGTTCATATATTTTAGATTCTAAGGAGGGGAAATGGGAAAAAAGTCAATAAAAATGTATATAGCGTATGGTGTGATATTTTTTGTAGTCTGCATTTTTCCATTTGCGGGAATGCTGTTTTATCAGGAACAGCCAGATAAGGAAAAAAGAATTTTAGCAGTATTTCCTCAGCTTAGCAATGAAGAAAAGCTGAATATTAACTATGCAGCCGAACTGGGTGATTATTTTCTGGATCATTTTGCATTTCGTGCGGAGATGGTTACCGTTAATGCAGCCCTGCAGAGGACGGTATTTGGAATATCTACAGAGGATACAGTGATTGGAGGAAGTGACGGCTGGCTGTATTATAAAGATTCTCTGGATGATTATCTGGGAAGAAATGTAATGAGTGAAGAGAGACTGAACCACACCGTGCGCACGATTGGGTTAATACAGGAATATGTAGAAGCATATGACAAGCAATTTGTATTTACCATAGCGCCGAATAAGTGCAGTCTATATGCAGAGTATATGCCTTATTATTATAAGAAAATAAGCGAAGATAATAATTTAACTCTCATTACTGAAAAATTAAATGAGAAGAATATCCCATATGTAGATTTACAAGAGGCATTTACAAATGATGAAGAAATACTTTATCACCGCCGTGATTCTCACTGGAATAATAAAGGGGCGGTCAAGGTCTTAAATCTTCTGCTGGACCAACTTGGAAAAGAACATGATACGTATGAGGAAGCTTCCTCTCAAATCGAAAATGTCTTTGAAGGTGACTTGTATGGAATGCTGTATCCGGCAGGAAATGAAAAAGATGATAATGTGATCTACGATAAAGAGTTTACTTATAAATATACAGCGTCAATCAATACTACCAATGATATCAAAATTCAGACCGTGAATACCACAAAGCAGGGAAAGGTGGTAATGTTTCGGGATTCATTTGGAGACTCCCTGCTGCCTTTTGCAGCGGAGGAATATGGTGAGGGATTCTTTACAAGAGAAGTTCCTTATCCGGTAAAAGCAATTAATGAATATGACGCAGATACGCTTATATTTGAAGTGGTGGAACGTCACTTGGGGTTGTTGACGCAAAGCATACCTCTTATGGGAGCCCTGGAAAAGGACATTGAGATTGAAGCAAGTTTCGTGGATGATGGTTGTCAGACCATGACGCTGGAAGATGATGAGGAATTTGTAAAAGTCTATGGAACTTTGGACCCATATTATGTAGACGGAGAAATGCCTGTTTATGTCAGACTGGTTTCCGGTGAAACAGTTCATACCTATGAGGCCTTTCCGATTGCAGAGGGAAGTGAGAAAGAGGACATATTGTTTGATTACGGATATGGACTTTATATTGATAAAGAAGATTTGGAAAATGGCAGTTATGAAATTGAAGTATTAACTCAGGCAGAAAATGAGTGGTATACTTCTGGATTTCTAAAAATATATGAATATTGAAAAAGAAAGGATTAAGAAAATGAGTAAAATGAAATGGTTATTCTTGGTATTGGGAGTTGTATGTATGATAGGGGCATGTGGTATCCGAGCGACTGAGGCAACGGAAAAAGCTGTGGAAACAGAGACTGCTGAGGAAAGCACGGAACAAACTGAAAATGAATCCGAAGAGTTAGCAAAGAATGAGTCCGAAGCTAAGAAAAAGGCAGAAGAAAAAGCAAAGAAAGCATCGGCGGAAACGACGGAGAAAGAGACGGAAAAAGAAACAAAGGCAGAAACAAAAGCGTCAGAGGAGGCTGTGCAGGTAGAAACCACAGCCAATGAGGCTCAGTTACAGGCACAGGCACAAAAAGAAGCAGAAGCCCAGGCTCAGAAAGAATCTGAGGCAAAGGCTAAGAAAGAGTCGGAGGCAAAAGCGAAAAAAGAGTCTGAAGCAAAAGCCAAGAAGGAATCAGAAGCAAAAGCTAAGAAAGAATCGGAGAAAGCAGCTGCACAGGCAGAAAAAGAACAAAAGCAGGCAAAAAAGGCAACCGCAAAAAGCTATATAGGAAAAACTCTGGATGCATTAATTGGGGCCATCGGATCGCCCAGCTCACAGACTACGGCACCCAGCTGTAATGGAGATGGAGAAGATGGCATCTACGGATATGATGGATTTACCGTTTATACATATGAAAAAGATGGAGTTCGTACGATTACGGCAGTAGAGTAGAAAAAGTAAAATAGAGAGGAGAGGTATTTTGTTGAAAAAAAGGAGAAGTTTGTTTCTGTTATTATTAACACTATGTCTTACCCTGCTTTGCTCTTTCACTGCATTTGCGGCTGAGGGAAACAAAAGCGGATTAAAAAAAGAAAATGGAAAAATCTATTATTACAACAAGGGAAAGAAAATAAAGAATAAATGGAAAACAGTCAAAGGAAAGCAATATTATTTCAGCAAAACGGGTGCCGCCTGCAAAGGTTTTAAGAAAATCGGTAAAGATTATTATTATTTTAACAGCAAATGCAGGCGTACCAATAAAAAGTTGGTGAAGGTGAAGGGGAAATATTACTATTTTCTGGCTAATGGAAAAGCAGTTACCGGGATTGCCATGGTAAATAAAAAATTGTGGTTATTTAATAATAAAGGCGTACGTCAAAGTGAAAGTGCAGTGAAAGAAATCAGGGCTGCCACAAAGCTGGAGGGTGATTTTGATGTGCTGGAACAGCTGATTGGGACGGCAAAGAAAATTTCAAAGGGAACAAGTTGTTATTATGGACCGGGATACGATGGCATTTATGAATATGTTAATTTTACCGTTTATACCTATGAAGAAAATGGTCAGAGAATTATAAAAGGAATAGATTAATGGGAGGAATTGAAAATGAAAAAAATTAAACTTATAGTGTTGACGCTGGTATTGGTAATAGCTGTGCAGGCATCAATTCCGGTAGTGCAGACTGCTCATGCCGCAACCGGTACAACACAGACGACAAAGAAGAAAAATGGATTAAAAAAGGAAAAAGGCAAGTACTGTTTCTATGAAAATGGAAAGAAGGTAAAGAAAAGCTTTCGAACGGTTAAAGGAAAAAAATACTACTTTCAGAAAAATGGAGCGGCGGCTACAGGGTGGTATAAGATAGGTAATAAAGCATATCATTTTACTTCAAAAGG
>Ga0153938_1000768_pt1 | contig 13054 bp, 13 predicted proteins | sample TSNY022MetaG_FD_104740 | JGI IMG/M metagenome (GOLD analysis project Ga0153938, IMG submission 104740) | Attine ant fungus gardens microbial communities from New Jersey, USA - TSNJ022 MetaG | ecosystem: Host-associated > Fungi > Mycelium > Unclassified | place: USA:New Jersey: Brendan T. Byrne... | reverse complement strand
TTCTGTCATAGGAAATTGCGTTGATTCCAGCCTTTCGCCCAGAAGCACGGCGAAAGGCAAAAGGAAGCAATTTCCTAGACAAATTTCGGAAAACAAATACGCGCGCAGCGCGTTTTGTTCTGTAATAAGAAAATTTATTCATTTATGGTAAAACTAATACAGGAAGCAATACTGCTGAGAACAATAGCGACAATCCATATTATGTTATAGCTTCCTGTCGCGTTAAAACATATACCGCCAAACCACGCGCTAAAAAAGCTGCCTATTTGATGTACAAAAAATACAAATCCGAACAGCGCGGCCAAGCTTTTTGCGCCAAAAAACTTTTTTACGAGTCCGGACACGGGTGAAACGGTTGATGCTCCTGATAATCCTAATAGGGCGACATAAGCAGTAATAGTTAAGAGAGTTTTTGGCACAAAAAAGAATAGAAGAACAGATATTGGCCTAAGGCCATAAAGAAATCCAAGGACATTTTTCATCTTTAGCCGACTGCAAAAACTGCCGCTTAAAAGCGCTCCGATCATAGTCGCGATACCATAAGCGGAAAACGCGCCTGCAGCAGCTTCGGCTGAAAAACCATATGAGATAAATTGGGTGGGCAGGTGGTTAGTGATCAGCGCCATATGGAAACCGCATGTAAAAAAACCTGTCAGAAGAATCAAATATTCTCTTGACTTAAATGCCTCTTTGAACAGCTCGCCTGCCGTCACTTTTTTTGCTTCCGGCTGGGCTGAGCCGTCTGATGCTTTGGAGTCATCATTTTTGGGCCTTTTACCTACTAAAATAGAAGCGGGAAGCATGAGCAGCGCAGGTATGGACAGTGTAGTCAATCCATACGAAAGTCCCCTTGTTTGGATTAATGAATTTATAAGTGGAGACATAACCGTATTACCAATGCCGGTGCTAGCGTTTACGATTCCGGAAACAGCCGCGAACGATTTTGACGGAATTTTGGGGGCAAGTGAGCCCATAATAACACCAAACGCAATAGCGCCCGTCCCGGCGGGAAGTATAACCCCCAAGCATATCAACAGTGAAAATATAGATTTACACTGTGGTGTAAGAAACAAACCCGCAACAATTAGGATAACGCCAGATATTAATGAATACACATTTCCTTTTTTAGCGGCCAAAACTCCAAACGCTGGTTGAACCGCTCCAAATACCAATTGTCCTACCGCTAAAACAAAACTAACAGAAGTAAAGTCAATACCTGAATTTTTAACAATACCGTTTAACATTATTCCGTAGTTATTGCGGATGCCTGCAGTCAAAGCGTAAATATAGCAAGCTGCAAAGGTAAGCAAAAAAATTCTAAAAATAATATTGCCTTTGCTTTTTTCATTCATCTCATTCATTGCATGTCTTCCTTCCAAATATATTCTCTATAAAAACATACCGATTAATAAATGCCGCGAAAATTGATATGTTCTATATTACGCGGAAAGAGGCGCAGAAGCGTCTCTTTCAATATGTCGCTCCGTTATCACACTCCTCGTCTCTAAATACCTGTGTTCATGTCGGCTTTGTTTAATAATCTGACCTCCATTTCGCAATATTTGTCTCCTCAAAAGCTTTCACGTTGAAAACATTCCCGACCTCCTGTCGATTAAGAGTAGTCTTGAAATTAAACTTAATTCTTTGTTGACAACAACCTCGCGTGATGTTAAAATGTTAATCATTAACATATTAAACATTAACACGAAAATCAACTTAAGTCAAGCGTGATTTTTTCTTAACCAAATTGAGAGTATAAATTCAAAAAAACTAGGAGGATCATTATGGAATTTAAACTGAATGAAACGCAACAGACAGCAGTAGATACCTCAAGAGATTTTGCGGAGCGATTTATAAAAGGCAGAATTGAGGAAATAGAGATTGTTGGGAAATTTCCGGAGGATCTTTATAAACAAATGGTGGATACCGGTCTACTTGCCTTCGCGTTCGAGGAGCAATATGGCGGGTTGGAAATGGGGTATGATTGTTTCGCTATGGCAATCGAGCAGATAGCAAAGGTGTCCGCCAGTGCTGCCACGGCATTATTAATTAGTATTTTGCCACTTGAAGCAATCAACTTGTTTGGAACAGAGGAACAGAAACAAAAACACATATCAGAAGGGTTAAGCGGCAAAACACGCGGTTCTTTCGCGTTTACCGAACCAGGAACAGGGTCGGATCCAAAGCAATTGCTTACAACAGGGAAAAGGGAAGGGGATCACTTCATCGTTAATGGCGTAAAGCGGTTTATTTCCAATGCTGCCTATAACGGCCCTATGGTGGTTTTTGTAAAAGACTCGAACACCGACGCTTGTACGGCATTAATTATGGATAAATTCTGTGAAGGTTATTCTATATCAACCTCCTGGGATAAAATTGGTTTAAAAGGAAGCGCTGTGTATGACATTTTTCTTGATAATGTAAAAATTCCTGTTTTAAATGTACTGGGTAAGGAGGGTGATGGTTATAACATACTCTTAAAGACCACAGCGTACGGTAAGCTTGGATTTTCTTCCTGTTTCTTAGGCGTCATGGCGGCCAGCTATGATAATGCCGTTAAATATGTTAAGGAAAAGGAGCATAGAGGCGCTTCTATTGGAAAATTCCAGGCTGTACAATTGAAAATTGCTCAAATTGCCGCGAAATATGAAAGCTGCAGATACCTGGTGTACAAATGCGGAGAGGATGCCAATGACCATAGTAATACGGACTTTGCGGCGGAATCCGCAATGGTAAAGGGGCATGTTTCGGATACAGGCGTTGAGGCAGCGGTTCTTGCTATGAATGTAATGGGCGCATACGGCGTCATGGATGAGTACAACCAGGAAAGATACCTGAGAGACGCGCTGATTGGACCACATATAGAAGGCGCTTCGGATATTCAACGATTAATATCGGTAAATAAAATATTACGGGGCTAGTAATATAGCCCAGTGAGGAGCAGAAAAATGGAAACAAATGATGTTGTAATTGTTGGAATGGCGAGGACGCCCATAGGAGACTTTTTGGGATCACTATCGTCGCTTACCGCTGTGGAATTGGCGGAAATAGCTGCCGGTGAAGCAATTAAGCGGGCAGGGATAACCGCTAAACAGATTCAGGAGGTTGTGTTGGGAACCGTCTGCAAAGAAGGCATGAAAGGAAATCCGGCGCGTCAGGTACAGATAAGTCTTGGAATTGACGCGGAGGCTTCCGCTGTGACGGTGGAACAGCAATGCGCCTCCAGTATGAGGGCCTTAGAAGTTGCCGCGCAGCAAATCATGCTTGGAAAAACGGACACAGCGTTGGTATGTGGGACTGAAAGCATGTCGAATATCCCGCATATGATTCTTGGCGCGCGAAAAGGAACCAAATTAGGGCCGATTAATGTTGTCGACGCGATGCAGTATGACGCGCTGATCGATGCGTTTTCAAACGAAAGCATTATGCGTACAGCCGAAAACGTGGCTGAAAAATACCATGTAACCAGAGAACAGCAGGACGAATATGCCTTATTAAGCCAACAAAGAGCCGCTAAAGCAATCGCGGAAGGCAAATTTATTGATGAGATAGTGCCGGTAGAGATCAAGACGCGGAAAGGTACTACCATTGTGGATGCTGATGAACATCCGAGAGAAACGACCATTCAGATCTTATCAAGGCTCAAACCGGCGCTGGACAAAAATGGCACCGTCACGGCGGGCAACGCGTCAGGTATTAACGACGGCGCATGCGCGGCGGTCATTATGTCGTCTAAGAAAGCGGCAAAGCTCAATTTAAAACCACTTGTTAAAATACTGTCGACTGTGACGGTTGGCGTTACGCCGGAAATTATGGGTATCGGCCCTATCTATGCCATTCCCAAGGCAATTGAGCTGGCCGGATTAAAAAAGGAAGACATTGATTATTACGAAATCAACGAGGCCTTTGCCGCACAGGTTGTCCCCTGCTTAAAGGAGCTTGATATCGGGTTGGACAAAGCAAACGCAAACGGCTCAGGAATAGCGCTGGGCCACCCAGTAGGTATGACAGGGCTGAGATTGCTCATCTCAGGTTACTATGAACTGAAAAAACGAGGTCAAAAATATGGCTGCGGCTCATTGTGCGCAGGCGGAGGCCCGGCGATGGCGGTTGTCTTTGAAGTGCTGAAGTAGGGAAACAAGGAGGAGATTGTTTTGGACTATCAAACGATGCGCGTTGAGTTGATCGAGCGGCAAATAGCCGTTGTTGTTATTGATTCCAAGCCTGTTAATTCAATAACATCTCAAATGATAGACGATATTGAGACAGTATTTGAAGGATTGAATAAAAATAAATCGATACGGGCTGTTGTAATTACCAGCGCATTGGAAAAAGTATTTGCTGCAGGCGCGGACATTAATCAGTTCACTACCTGGAAAAAACAAGTCGGAATCAATGTTACAAAGCGGGGCAACGAAGTTTATAAAAAGATATCGGAATTTCGGGCGCCTGTCATTTGCGCTATCAACGGCATTGCCTTCGGAGGCGGAATGGAATTAGCGCTTGCATGTGATATCAGGGTTATTGATGAGCGCGCGAAGGTAGGGCTTCCGGAAGTCAGTCTTGGTATCGTACCCGGCTATGGCGGCACGCAAAGATTGCCCAGGATTGTTGGTACAGGGATGGCCAAAAAGATGATATTGACCGGCGAACCCATCACAGCGGAAGAAGCTTATCAGATTGGCTTGGTTGAGGTTATAGCGGCTCATAATGAAACAAGGCGGATAGCTGTGGAGCTGGCCAAAAAAATATGCGCCAGGGCTCCATTGGCAGTAGAAGCCGGGAAAAGGTGCGTCAACTATACAATCGATCACACCCTGGATGACGGCATCGCGTTCGAGGTGGAGAATATCGGCATACTTGCGGATACAGATGATAAAACGGAAGGCGCCGGAGCTTTTTTGGAGAAGCGAACGCCTGTGTTTAATAGAAAATAGTGTCGGACAATATACGGCGATATTAGAGGAGAGATGAGCAATGGCCATAGAAGGAATAAAAAAAGTTGGAGTGGTCGGAAGCGGACTTATGGGCAGCGGAATCGCGCAGGTGGTTGCGACGGCTGGTTACCCTGTCATATTCTGTGATGTATCCAAGGGAATTGTTAATAAGGGATATGAAAGCATAAAAAAACAGCTTCTAAAGTCTGTTGAGAAGGGTAAGCTTTCTCAGAATGAAATGAATCATATATTAAATTTGATCGTTTGCACAGATGAATATAATGATTTGACGGATGTGGATTTTATATTCGAAGCTGTTTTTGAAAATATGAACGTCAAAAAGGAGCTGTACGCAAAGATTGACAGCATCTGTAAGGAAAGCTGCATATTTGCCAGCAACACATCTGGTCTGAGCGTAACAGAAATAGCCGCGGCGACAGAACGAACAGACCGATTTATTGGAAGCCATTTCTTTAATCCGGTACCGGTCATGAAGCTGGTTGAAATTATTCGCGGTTATGATACCAGTGAGGTAACCTACAAGGTTACCAAGCAGCTATGCGGCGATATTGGCAAAACAACGATTACGGTTAATGAAGCGCCTTTGTTCTGCGTGAACAGGATATTAATACCCATGTTGAATGAAGCTATGTTTGTTTTGTCGGAAGGTATCGCGACCAAAGAGGATATTGACACAGGCATGATGCTTGGAACCAATCAGCCCATCGGTCCGCTGGCGTTATCAGATTTGATCGGTTTAGATACTTTAATGATGGTCATGGAAACGCTTTATAATGAAACCTCAGATAGCAAATACCGTCCTTGCCCCATTCTGAAGAAAATGGTCAGGGCCGGTAAGTATGGCAGAAAAAGCGGAGAAGGGTTTTATAAATATAACTAACGTATTAGTACAAGTCTGGAGGAGTTATGATATTTGAAACTATATCCTATTCAATTAATAACGGCATTGGCATCTTGACGCTTAACCGGCAGGAACAGTTAAACGCCTTATCAGGGCAGATGTTCCGCGAGATGATCGCTTTACTAAGAGATTTGGAGACTGCCGCCGAGCTTCGTGTATTGATCGTTCGCGGGGCAGGCAGGGCATTTTGCGCCGGCGGAGATGTCGTGGAAATGACTGAGGGCTTTGGCGGATCCATGGGGTTTTATGATCATATGGAATTAGCAAATCGATTTACAATTGCGCTTGCAGAATTTCCCAGACCTGTTATTGCGCAGATAAATGGAGCCGCAACCGGCGCAGGTATGAATGTCGCCCTTGCCGCGGATATTACCATCGCTTCTGAAAAAGCTAAGTTTTCGCAGATATTTGGAAATGTCGGCTTAATTCCTGATGTGGGGGGAACCTATTTACTGCCTCGTGTTGTCGGGAGATCAAAGGCGAAGGAGCTTGTTTTTACATATAGCATGATAAGCGCGCAGGAAGCGTTTGATTTGGGTATCGTCAACAAGCTTGTGCCGTCGGAAAAGCTTGAAGAGACCGTTCAGGAATACGCCGCGAAAATAGCCCAGGGACCTACAAGAGCACTTGGAATAGCAAAAAAACTAATCAACAGAAGCTTTGAATCCGATTTGCGGTCCGCATTGGATTTTGAGGCGCTGGCCCAAGCCTTATGCGGGAATGGTGATGAACATAAAGAAGGTGTCAGCGCGTTTGCGGAAAAAAGAAAGCCCGATTTTGCGCTTTAAGATTATGGCAATTATGCACAATTATATAAAAGGAGATGTGAATTATGAGTTACTATGATGATGAGTACCGGTCCAAACTGGTGAGTGCTGAGGAAGCCGTAAAGGTTGTAAAAAGCGGTGATTGGATTGATTGGGGACAGACTCTTTCAAATCCGGTTGCCTTGGATGCCGCATTGGCTGCGCGAAAAGAAGAACTTGAAGATATTAAGATACGTCATTGTGGCAGCACAAAATTTCATGAGATTTGGAAGGTCGATCCGCAAGGCGAAACATTTTCTATGAACTCGTGGCACTTCGTTGGCCCGGATCGCGGCCAGCATGATGCGGGCAATACATATTACATACCGGATATTTTAAGTAAAAACGCCTTGTTTTACAGAAAAAGCCTGCATAATGAATCGGATGTCGCGATGCTTAGGGTAACGCCAATGGATAAGCATGGATATTTCAATTTTAGCTGCTCGACCGCGCAAGTTCGCTCCATTTGTGACGTAGCCAAGATAATTATCCTGGAAGTATGCCCTAGTATGCCGTGGGCCTGCGGCGGTGACGGTGAAGAATTGGTGCATATTTCAGAAGTGGATTATGTCGTAGAATGTGATTCACAGCTTACGCTTGTTCCGGCGGCAAAGCCCTCCGAGCTGGACAAAACGATTGCCGAACATGTTGTCGGCCTGATTACCGATGGCGCGTGTATTCAGTTGGGAATTGGCGGTATGCCTAATGTAGTGGGTACGTTGCTGGCCGAATCGGACCTGAAGGATCTCGGCTGTCATACCGAAATGCTGGTTGACGCGTATTATCACTTATGGAAGGCAGGTAAGCTGACAAATAAACGCAAAAATATACATAAAGGGAAGTCGGTTTGGGGATTTGCGTTGGGTAGTCAGGATTTATATGATTGGATAGATCACAATCCAGGCTTGGCAACATATCCGTACAGCTATACCAATGATCCGCATGTGATTGCGCAGAATGATAATATGGTGTCAATTAACAATTGTTTAGAAGTAGACCTGTACGGACAGATCGCTTCCGAATCTTCAGGCTTCAGGCATATCAGCGGCGCCGGCGGGCAGCTGGATTTTGTTACAGGCGCATATATGTCAAAAGGCGGCAAATCCATTATCTGCTGTACCTCCAGCTATAAGGATAAGGAAGGGAGCATTAAATCTCGTATCGTGCCTACTTTAGCGCCGGGAACAACCGTTACGGTTCCGCGCAATCAGGCTCATCTTATCGTAACCGAATATGGTGTCTGTGATCTGGCCGGCCGCAGCACGTGGGAGAGAACTGAAAGACTGATCAGTATCGCGCACCCTGACTTGAGAGACGAATTAATTAAAAAAGCGGAAGAAATGCGTATTTGGCGTCAAAGCAGCAAACGCTGACAACAGCTTATTAAGAATGTGTGTATGCGCTATGTGTTATGTGTTATGATGCTAACGATTTAAGGAGGTAAAAAATTATGGATTTAAGGGATAAGTACTTAAAATTGGTAGAAATGTTGGATTCCAATCCGGTTGGCGCTCCAAACAGTAAGGAATTTATGGAGATGATGGAGATTTTCTTTCCGGAAGAGCATCTTGACCTCGCGCTGTTATTGAGCTTTAAAAACCAAACCCTTGAAGAAGTTGCGCAGGCGGCAAATAGGCCAAAAGAAGAAGTGGAAAAAATTCTTGAGGAAATGGCCGCCAGGGGTACCATTTTGAGCAAAGCTTCCGGCGATACAAGGAAGTACAGGCTATGGCCAATCTATGCCGGATTATTTGAGTATACTTCAATGTCCGGTAAATTTGATGATGCAACGCGTGAACGGTTATATCAATTGTGGCATCACTACTATAAAAAAACCCTCTTACATGAGGTTGGAGAAACAAATCCTCCTTGGAAAAGGGTTCTGCCGGCAATGGAATCATATATGCAGCCGGATGAAGTGCTTACGTATGAGATTGCCGCGGATCTAATAAGAACTCAGGCAAAAAGAATAGCGCTTGGCGTCTGCGCTTGTCGTGATATCGAAAAGAAGTGCGATAAGCCAATAGACACTTGCCTTGCGTTTGATGAGGCGGCAGGCTTCATGATAGAATACAACTTAGGTAAGGAAATAACTGTAGATGAAGCTATTGGTGTTTTGAAAAGGGCTGAAGAAGCCGGATTAGTCCATATGAGCAGTAATAATAAAAATAATCTTCTGTTTATGTGTAACTGCTGTTCAGATTGCTGTCATCTGTTCAGACCATATACAGAATTCAACTACCCTGATACCGTTGGCAAGTCAAGTGTTTTAGCGGATATATCAGCAGACTTATGTACAGGCTGCGGGATTTGCTCGGAAAAACGCTGCCCGGTAAAAGCGATCAAATTGGTTGACGGTATTGCTGTAGTTAACGATGATTTATGCATTGGTTGTGGGCTTTGTGTTACGACATGTCCGACAAAAGCTATTTCTTTAGCTAAGAAGCCTGAAATACCTAATGTACCTGAGACCTTGGGTGAATTAAGCAAGATTATTGGGAAAACGAAAAAAGAAAACAGAGCGGATCCGAGATATGTAAGATAATTTGTGTTTATTAAGCAATGTCAACAGGTTAAGGAAAATTTTCCGCCTGTCGTCATCCCGGGCTTGACCCGGGATGACGAACCGGAAGCAGATTCGCTTAATCTGTTGACATATTAAACCAATATCCATTGCACGGTACTCTCACCTGAACAGACACGATAATTTTACAGGCTGTCTTCAAGAATCGACATGCATTTTTGGAAAACCTCAAAATCACCGGGATCCAATAAATTTGTAATATTATTATGGACGACTCTTATATCTGGCAATAACAGCTTTGCGATATTCTTGCCTTTGTCCGTTAAAAATATGCGGAATAGCCTGCGGTCACTTGGATCGTCGACCCTTACAACCAGATCCTCCTTGATGAGCCGATCAATATAGCCGGTAACGGCAGGAGTTTCCACTTGCACTCTATTAGATATTTCCGTCATGCTGCTGCCTTCATTTTCTAACAGATCAAACAGAATAAAAGATTGGCCTGCAGTTATTTTATAGTTGGTACAAGCTCTGTTGTGCAGCTTGGATATTTTGCGAGCTAACGCGGTGATCCGAAAGCAGATGGTATCCGAATATGAATAGGTATGTTCTTCAATAACGTTATAATTTGTTTTCAAAACAGCTCCTCCAGTTTGATATACAAGTATTACAATTACTATAGCATAAATACTAATCCTTCGCAAATCATTTCAATGCAAATAATTAATATATTATCCATTTAGAGCGAGGTGGGATACATGCATGAGTTGGGAATTATGGCTAATGTCTTAGATCTTGCGCTGGAATATTCCCAAGCCAATGATGTAAGAAAAATAAGGAAAGTTATCTTAGAAGTCGGGGAATACTCAGGAATAATGCCGAAACTGGCTCAGGACTTTTTCGGCTACATTGCTAAGAATACAATTGCTGAAGGTGCTGTCATAGAAATAAAAAAGGTACCCATGAAGGTCAGGTGCCGGGAATGCGGAGCAGAAGCGGAAATCATTCCAAATAATTTTATGTTGTCTTGCCTTGAATGTGGTTCTGAAAATCTCGAATGCGTAACTTCGGGGCGAGAGTGGAAACTGGAATCGTTGGAAGTAGAATAAAAATATAAAATTGGAGGTCAGAATATGGATCCTGTCAGAATAATCGAGGTCAAAGAAAGTGTGCTGGGTGACAATAATAAAAAAGCGGAAGAGCTTCGCGCCAGTTTAAAGAAGGATAAAACCTTTCTGGTTAACCTTATGTCGTCTCCCGGTTCCGGCAAGACCAGTACTATTTTACGTACGATTGAGCATTTGCGGGATGAATTTAAAATTGGCATCCTTGAAGCCGATATAGACTCAGCGGTCGACGCGGAAAAAATTCAGGCTGTTGATATACCGGTCGTTCAGCTCCATACTGGCGGCATGTGCCATCTGGATGCTGGCATGACTGAAACGGGCCTTAATGAACTGAACGCGCCGGCATATGACCTGGTGTTCCTGGAAAACATCGGAAACCTTGTCTGTCCTGCCGAATTCGACACGGGCGCTGTATGTAACATGATGATACTCAGCGTCCCGGAAGGTGATGATAAGCCTCTAAAATACCCTCTGATGTTCTCGACTACTGATGTGTTGCTGGTTAACAAGATTGATTATCTGCAATTGTCGGATTTTGACATGGAAGCAATGAAGAAACGTGTTTACAACCTGAATCCAAGCATTCAGATATTTGAAGTGTCCGCTAAAACCGGCGAAGGGTTTGGGGCCTGGGCAGAATGGCTTCGTATTGAAATCAGAAAGTGGCTTACTTGAAAAACCGCGCAAGCCCCTGGCCCTGCGGGGGTTTGCGCGCCTACCTGTTTCTATTTTTCCCGAACAGGGATCCAAACCTCGCTGTAAGCGTAATCTTTTTTATGCTCATTCATTTTGGTAAAAGAAAAAGAAGGGGCATTGATTATTTCGTAATTTGACGAAGGGAGCCACTCGGAATATGTTCTTGCCATTGTGTCTTGCAAGGTGGACGGGAATGGTCCTTCGTTGGGAAAAATCGCCCAGGTATATGCTTCAACCGGCACTTTTACCAATCGTTCGCTTACTTGATCTTCGGTTGTCAAAACACCTATAAGATGGGTCAGCTCTCCTTCTTCTCTCAAAAAATCCGTGTCGGAATCGAACGAGGCATTGACGATCTCATAAGGCTCCATATTTTGAAGCGCGTGCATTTCGTCCCTTTGTTCTTGCGTGATGCTTTGCGCCAGCTTTACAATCTCGTTATTCACGCCTTCAAATTGCATAGGAACACGCTTGCTTACACCGGCTAAATTAAACGCCGGTTTATTTTCGATTCTAAATTCCATTGAAATTCCTCCTTTTACCGTTATGACGAATGAAAGCTTGGGAAAGGATTTGCGCATACCTGTTTTTGCCGCGTCTGACGGCAAAAAGCCGCTCCATTTTTTAAATGCCCTTGTAAACCCGTCCAAAGACTGATATCCGTACTTGAAAGCGATATCGGTTACTCTTTCTCCGCGCAATAAGTCCGCATTCGCCTCCGACAATCTTCGGTTTTTGATGTATTCGCTCAGCGTCAGCCCCGAAAGATAGAAGAATATCTTTCTAAAGTGATAATCAGAAACTCCGGCATATTCAGAAATTTTTTCAAGCGGCAGATCATCAGTAAGATGCTTTTCAATGTAATCAATCACATGGTTCAGCTCTTTTAACATTGACTCCCTCCCTCCTTCTATAGTATATATCATAGCAAAACCGCCGAAGTGATGCTCGACTTTTTTATCAGAATAATATCGAATTGTTACTTTGCGCAGCTTTGAAAAGGCGTATTATTGTTTTCTTTTTTAAAATATTTGAATATAAAATATAACTTTAAATTCTTTATAAAAACGCTTGACAATTAATATACACAATAGTATTATATAATTAACGAACGAACGTTAGTATAAATATGATAAATCAGTAAAAGGCAAACTTGTCGAAAGGCAAGGACGCAAAGCCACGGGTCTAAAGTAGATTGTTACTATGACAGCCAGCTGCCTGTTTTAATTTGCGTTGCTAAGCTGCTGATTTAAGCGGCTTATTTTATTTGCTATTTAGCGGATAACAAACCAATGACAACAGGTTATATTGAATCTTCCGGCTCGTCATTGCGGGCTCCGACCCGCAATCCCCTTTATATTGGCGAAGTTTTGGGGATCCCGGGTCAAGCCCGTGATGACGGTAGGTGGACAATTTTCCTTAACCTGTTGACATTGGATAACAAACTGCCTGCTGAGCGACCGGCGGCAATTGAAAGGGGAGGTGGATTATAGCTGCAAGTTACAAATGACATCAAAGTTACGAGATCAGTACGAAGAAAACAGACCGGAAAAGACATATTACATATTTACCGCGATTATAAAAGGAGGTGAGAAATAAGACCGAGGTCGTTTAGACAGTCATAGATTAATCGCGGAATAGTCAACGGAAGCGTCATCTAGGATCAAAACATACGGGAGGTATGTATAATGAAGAAAGGAAAAAAATTTTTAGCCTTGATGCTATCAACGGTTCTGGTGCTGACATTCGTTAAGCTTAACTTGTTCGCGGATGGAGCAGGCGCTGGCCCTGAGCTTGGCAGCTATTATGAGGTAAATGATGACGGAACGATAAAATACGATACTAAGACAGAAAACCCGGAGAAAATAATTAATAATGAAGCCAGTGACGCCTACATCAAAATGAGCAAGACCGCCGAACAGCCGGATGACGCGGAAAATAACGAGTTCGAAATCACGCTGAAGGTAGAGACAACGGAAAATTTGCAAGAATTAACAATCAAAAAGAATACTAGCGTTGTGCTGGTTATTGATGTGTCGGAC
>Ga0153938_1000761_pt1 | contig 13113 bp, 13 predicted proteins | sample TSNY022MetaG_FD_104740 | JGI IMG/M metagenome (GOLD analysis project Ga0153938, IMG submission 104740) | Attine ant fungus gardens microbial communities from New Jersey, USA - TSNJ022 MetaG | ecosystem: Host-associated > Fungi > Mycelium > Unclassified | place: USA:New Jersey: Brendan T. Byrne... | reverse complement strand
GTTACATAGAATAAAATATTTGATATAATATATATTGATTGAACAATGATTAGCTATTAGTAATTTTAAAATGGCAAATAAAGAGAGCTAGCGGTTGGTGAAAGTTAGTTTTGTATTTTAAAATGAATTACAAGTTATGAGTTCAAACGGGTGATTCCGTTAAAAAGAAAGTGTATAGAATTTTATATTCTATGAATTAAGGTGGTACCGCGGGTAATCTCGTCCTTTGTAGGATAAAATTACTCGTGGTTTTTATTTTAATCAGAGTAAAGGAGGAATAGAAAAATGAAAAAAAAATCATTCGATATACTAAAAGAGAGAGGATATGTATATCAAGCTACAAATGAAGAAAAAATTAAGGAAATGTTAAACACTGAGGAATCAAAAACATTCTATCTAGGAATTGATCCTACGGCTGACAGTTTACATATAGGACATTTTTTTGCTTTAACTATGGTAAGAAGATTGCAAAAAATGGGTCATCATCCAATTATAGTTATTGGAGGAGCAACAGCTCTGATTGGAGATCCAAGTGGAAAAAAGGATATGAGATCGATGTTAACAAAAGATATTGTTGCTCATAACAAAGCAGAAGTTAAGGAATTAGTAAAAAGATTTGTAGACATAGATGGAGATAATCCTGCAAAAATTTTAGATAATTCAGAATGGATAAATCCAGAATCATATATCGATTTCATAAGAAATATTGGTGTTCACTTTAATGTAAATAAAATGCTTGCAACAGATTGTTATAGAAATCGATTAGAACAAGGCGGTTTAACATTTCTAGAAATGGGATATATGTTAATGCAAGCTTATGACTTTGTATTTTTAAATGAAAACTATGGTTGTGCTTTACAGATTGGTGGATCAGATCAATGGGCAAATATGCTTGCTGGAGTTGATCTTGCAAGAAAAATGGATTTTGCGAATGGAAAAACTGATAGATCATTACAAACATTAACTTGTCCTTTATTAGTGAAAGCCGATGGAGAAAAGATGGGAAAAACAGCATCAGGAACCTTATGGGTATCAAGAGATAAAACAACAGTATATGATTTCTATCAAATGTTTATAAATTCATATGATGAGGATATAGAAAGATTATTATCATTCTTTAGTGACTATGAAATTGAAGATATTAAGAGAATGTGTAAAGAAGATATTAGAAACGCTAAAAAAGAAATGGCTTTCGAAGTGACAAAGTTAGTACATGGCGAAGAAGAAGCTTTAAAAGTAAGAAAAGCAAGTGAAGAAATATTTGAAAACAAAGGTGTTTCAGATAATACAGAAACGATAGAAATTGAATTATCATTAGTAGAAAAAGGAATTAATATAGTGGAGTTATTAATACATACAAATTTGGTTTCCTCAAAATCAGAAGCTAGAAGAATGGTAGAACAAAGAGGAATAAGTATTAATAATGAAAAAATCGATGATCCAGCAATTATAATCACATTAGATTATTTTAATAATAATAATTTGATAATACAAAAAGGTAAGAAGCAATTTAGAAAAATCATACTAAACTAAGATAAAATTTAATAAATATATTTAATACCCTTGACTTTTGATATTCTAACTGTTAAGATGATAAGACATTTAAGAGGTGATGTTTATGTTATGTTTTAGTATTATAATTAGAACAATGAATAGAAACTGCCTTGGATTTGTTATGATCAAATCTGCAATAAAATAAAAAATGACTTTTTTTGGGAGTCATTTTTTTTATAGGATGGGGATAGTATGAAATTAAAAAAAGAAGTTGAAAATTATGATTTATTAGTAATGGAATTATATGAAAAATTAATTCGTATAGTCAATTCTTTAAATCCTGAAGAGGCAAATGATATTAAGAGAGCTTTTGATTGGGCCAAGGAACTTCATAAAAATCAAAAAAGAAAAAGCGGAGAACCCTATATAATTCATCCACTTATAGTTGCATTTACTATGGCCAAGTTTTATGCAGATAAAGAAACAATTATTGCGGCTCTTCTTCATGATATCGTTGAAGATACAGATAAAAATTTAAAAGATATCAAAAAAGAATTTGGAACAGAAGTAGCCACACTGGTATGGGGAGTTACTAATTTGGATTTATCGTTATTTCCAGATAAAATGACCCAGTACTTAAAAAATACGAGAAAAACATTAGAATCATGTAAAATTGATATTCGTATAATCCTAATTAAATTAGCAGATCGTGCTCATAATATGAAAACTATAGAATTTTTAAAAGAAGAAAAGAGAGAAAAGAATGCAATTGAAACTGATGAAATTTATGCGCCACTTGCATATGGCTTAGGCAGTTATGAATTAAAATATCTTTTAGAGGGATATGCGCTTAAAATTAGAAAACCAGAAATTTATTTTAAAATAAAAAGAAAAATTGCCGAAGAACAAAAAAAATCAAAACCGACTGCAAACAAAATAATTCATCATTTAGAAAAAGAATTAAAGACACTTAACATTCCAACAAATATTAGTATTCAACCAGAAAAGATAAGCAAAATTAGTCGTAAAACTAATCTTGGATCAGAATTGGATGAAAGAAAATCATTTTTATATTTAAATATTGTCACCGAAAAAATCGAAGATTGTTATCAAATATTAAATAAAATTCAAGATAAATATGAAACTGAAAACACGAAAGATTTTATCGTACAACCAAAAACAAATTTTCATCAATCTCTTCAAACTCAAATCAATTTAGATGAATTAATGCTTTCTGTCAAAATTAGAACTAAAGAAATGAAAGAATTTGCTGATCTTGGCATTTTAAGTTTTTTTAAAAAAGATCGCAAAAATGCTGCACAAAATATGAATAAATTTGTTCGTCAACAAAACCAATTTTATCAAGTAGTTAATCTGTTTAATGATATTAAAAGCAATGAATTAGTTGTCAATTTTTATAAAAAAGAACTTGATCCAAGTCATATCTATATAAACGTTAACAATGTGATAATGGAAATATCTCAAAATACAAGTTTAACAGGTTTGGTTTTACTTTCTGGTTTTCCAGTAGATGAGGTTAATGTAAAAGTTAATAATGAATTTGTTCCTTTGAATTTTGAATTAAGAAATGGGGATAATTTAGAAATTCAAGGAGTATCACCAGCTATAGTTCAATCGAGAAGAAGAATAGGATAAAATGTGTTAGAATGTTGATTTTTGTGTTAGAATAAGAATCAGGTGATTTTTATGAATGAATTTTCAATTATAATTCCAAATAATTATGGAAATCCAGTATATTCTTATTTATTGGGAGAAATGAAAATGAAGGACTTTTTTTTATTATTTGATTATCCAAGTTCAATTATTTTATCAACAAAGATTAATGAGGAGAATATAGGAATCAATTTTTCTATTGCTGAATATGATAAATACAATACATTGAATGATTATCTTTTAAATAAAGTTTTAATAAATGCTCAAGATATTGTTTGTGCTACTTTTTTAAAAAAATATTATAATTACTATTATGAACTATCAGAAGAAGAAAAAAGATTTAGTCATTAATAATATATAATGATTATTTTAAAATCGTTTTTAAAGAGTTTTTGTTTTGTATATAATACACTTGTTAGGAATTGATTGCTATGAAATTACAAAATATTAATTTATCATTTAACCTTGATGTCATTTATGATGATATTTCTTTGTATGTTCCAGAAGGTCATAAAATAGGTGTTATTGGAGTTAATGGGGCTGGAAAAACAACTCTTTTTAAAGTTTTGATGAAGAAAGTTTCTCTTGACAGTGGGCGTATCATCTTAGAAAACAATGCAAGAGTAGGATATCTACCTCAAGTAATTGAATTTGATGAATTAGATGAAACTGTTTTTTCATATTTAGTAAAAGGAAGACCAATTGAATCTTTAGAAAAAGAATTACAAGAAAGTTATGAATCATTGACTAAAGTTGATGTTGACAAATATGATTTTATTTATAAGAAAATTGATAAAATTCAAGCAAAATTAGAATACTGGGAACATTATAGTGCAGAGAATACACTTCTTAAGATTTTGGCTGGAATGCAAATCAAAGATAGTTTATTAGATCGTCCTCTTCATGAATTATCAGGAGGAGAAAAATCAAAAATTGCATTTGCAAGGATCTTATATGAGAAACCTGAAATATTATTACTTGATGAACCCACTAACCATTTAGATATAGATAGTAAAGAATACATTATAGATTATTTAAAAAATTATAATGGGTCAATTTATGTGATTTCTCATGATATTGATTTTTTAAATCAAATAACTAATAAAACTTTATTCTTGGATAAACGAATTAAAAAAATGGAATTGTTTGATGGAAACTATAAAAAATTTAAAAAAGTATATGAAGCACGGGAAGAAGCAAAATTAAGACAATTTGAAATAGAGCAAAAAGAAGAGGATAAATTAAAAGCAATTGTAGAACTTTATGATAATTCTTCTGGAAAACGAAAAAAAATGGCACAGGATCGTGAAAAAAAGCTAGAAAAATTACAAGCTAATCGCACGGTTATTATAAAGAAAAAAAAACAAACAAAGCTAATTATGGAAGTGAGTCAGGAAAGTAATTTAGTACCACTTCGGGTTGAAAAAATAACTTTTGCTTACGAGAATGAAAATTATTTATATCAAAATTTATCATTTGAATTAGCAAAGAAAGAAAAATTTTTAATTGTTGGTGAAAACGGAATTGGTAAATCCACTTTATTAAAATTAATCATAAATGAATTAGAACCACAAGAAGGAATCATTTATTATGGTCCTAAAACTGAAATTGCTTATTATGCACAAGAACACGAAAATTTGAATTTGGAATATAATTTGTTAGAGCATTTTAGTGATACTGATTTATCTCAAAAACAAATTAGAACAATTTTAGGTAAATTTTTATTCTATGGTGATGATGTTTATAAAAAGGTAAAAGTATTATCTCCAGGAGAACGAGCAAGGTTGAGTTTAGCTAAATTAACCACGAAAAAAGCCAATGTTTTAATTTTGGATGAGCCAACCAATCATTTAGACCCTGAGACACAAAAGATTGTCGGGGAGGTCTTAAAAACGTATCCAGGCACAATGTTGGTGGTATCACATAATCCCGAATTTGTGGACTCTTTAGGAATTGATCGAATCCTAAAGCTCCCTGAAGGTAATATCCTTTATTATGAAAGAAAATTAGTAGAATATTATTCTGATAAAAATAATCGGTAAAATATGGTAAACTATACATAAGGGAAGTGGTTTTGTGAATACAAAAATATTAATTTTAATTGGCGTGATTTTGAGTATTTTGTTAATTATTCTTGATTCTGTATTTTTGTTAAGTAAAAAAAATGTTACGATTATTGCAACCGTTATTTCAGCAGGAGAAGGATATGTTATTTGTAATACTACTACAAATGAAGCATACTGGATTGAAGGAGATTATGATACATCAAAGGGAGATAATATTCAGTTTGTGATTGCCTCAGAAGAAAAATATACTAATCCTTTGAGAATTAAAACAAAAGATTTTAAAATTATTGAAAAGGGGAGCGAAGTTAATTCCTGATAATAAAATTATTGGATAATTTTGTAGAATATTAGCTTAAATTAATGTAATTTTTATTTTAAAAGAAAAGAGATTGGAAAAAAAGAAAAGATAACTTTTCTTTTTTTCATGTTTTTGATATACTTATATAAGATAAAGAGGGTATCAATTATGTTTGGAAAAATAAATTATATAACTGGAAATGTTGCTCATGTAGCTAATATGGGCGGAAATACTGCATCTGACTTAATGAATTTACATGTCATCTTTGAATCAGCAGGACAAAGAGTTTTAGGTGAAATTACTGAAATTAATAAAGAAGTTATTAAAATTCAATTTTTAGGAGAGTTTAATGATGATCGATATGTTAATGGAGTAATTCGTAAACCATCACTAGCTAGTACAATAAGAGTAATTAGTGAACCAGAATTATTAGTTTTAATTGGTACAGATAATGAAGAATCCTTTACGTTGGGAAAAAGTGCAACCTATAAAAATTATACTGTTTATCCAAAAATTAATGATTTTTTCTCAAATCACTTTTCAATTCTAGGTAATAGTGGATCTGGAAAATCCTGTGGAGTTGCTCGAATTGTTCAAAATGTATTTAATACAAAAGCTTTTTCATATAATGCAAATCTATTTATTTTTGATGCTTATGGTGAATATAAAAATGCTTTTAGTGAAATAGATAAATATAATCCAAATTATGCTTATAAATTTATTACTTCGAATCTTCAAGATTCTGATGATACAATTTTGGAGATTCCAATTAATCTATTAACATTAGATGATATGGCTCTTCTTTTACAAGCCAATAGTCATACACAACTACCAATTATTGAAAGAATGCTTCGTTTAGCTAAGATTTTTTCTCAAGAAAGTGAAGAATCATTACAATTTAAGAATCATTTAATTGCTAAGGCATTACTTGCTATTTTATTTAGTAATAAAACAACGGCCAATAAGAAAAATGAAATATTTACAGTTATTGAAGTTTGTAATACATATGAATTTAACTTTGATAGCACCATTCAAGGATTAGGATATACAAGAAGTTTCTCTGAATGTTTTGAAATTGATTCAAACGGATACTTTGGAGAAAGTGTTTTAATTACTGAATATATCTTAAGACACATTAATGATGAATTAGAAAATATTCCTGACCCTGAAACTTATTCTTATTCTATTCGTGATCTTGCTAATGCTTTAAACTTTACCTTAATTAGTGAAGGTTTTCAAAGCAATACGAGTATTGCAGATGATGCAACAATGTTACAAGTTCGTATTAATGCCTTATTATCAAATAAAGTAGGGCAGATATTTGTAAATAATGGTTTTATATCATTAAATGATTATGTTTCTGCGATGGTTATGAAGAATGGTAAGAAAGCTCAAATCATTAATATAAATTTAGAAGATATTGATGATATCTATGCTAAAGTTTTAGTTAAAATTCTATGCCGGTTCCTTTTTGATTTTACAAAAGATTTAAAACAAAGAGCAAGTGTACCATTTCATTTACTACTTGAAGAAGCGCACCGTTATATTCAACTTGGAGATATAGATACTTTTCTTCTAGGTTATAATATCTTTGATCGGATTGCAAAAGAAGGTCGTAAATATGGAACAATCTTAGGAATCATTTCTCAAAGACCAGTAGAAATCAGTGACACCGTAATTGCTCAGATATCTAACTTTTTAATTTTAAAAATGACACATCCAAAAGATATTAAATATATTGAAGAAATGTTACCAAATATTTCAAGTGATGTTATTGAAAAAATGAAAGTATTACAACCTGGAAGTTGTGTAAGTTTTGGTTCTGCATTTAAAATACCGATGATTATTAAACTTGAATTACCAAATCCATTACCATATAGTTCAAACTGTGATATTTCTAAAGTTTGGAGAATTGGAGCAACAGCGAATAACACTACAAATAATAGTACAACAATAAATACAGTTTTAAATAATGAGATACAAGGAATAGCTAATAGTGAAATTTAATTTAAAAATGAAAATGAATTCATTGATAAAATAAAATATTTATGATATAATAAGAATACCTAAGAGTTAAGCATTGCTTACATAAAACCGACTATGGTGATATCGGGAATCTAATTGAATTGTGGTGTAGAAGACTTGGCCATTAAGTGAACAAGGATCCTAAAGCAATTCATGTGATGCCCACCTGCATTGAGCGGGCTTTTATCACAGCAGTGTTTTCTCTTAGGTTTTTATTTGGAGGTAATTATGTTTGATCGACTAGAAAAGTTAATTTCAAAGGATAATTTAAATAAAATAGAAGCAACAAAAGTTTTGCTGGTTGGAGTAGGGGGAGTTGGCGGTTATGTTTTAGAGTGTCTAATTCGTTCTGGATTTACTCATATTGATATTATTGATCATGATATTGTTGATATTACTAATTTGAATCGTCAGATTATTTCTAATCAGTCAAATATTGGTCAAAAAAAAGTGGAAGTTGCAAAAAATCGAGCACAAAGTATTAATCCTAATATTAAAATAAAGAGCTTTGATTTATATTTAGATAAGGAATCAATACATCATATTTCATTTGATTATGATTTTATCGTTGATGCTTGTGATAGTGTGGAAGCCAAAGTGCTGTTAGTTGAAAAAGCACAAGAATTTTCTATTCCAATTATTAGTTGCATGGGAACAGCTAATCGAATAGATCCTTCTAAATTATATATTACAACATTAAATAAAACTGAATATGATCCTTTGGCTAAAAAGTTTCGATATGAATTAAAAAAGAAAAATATATCTCTTAATACACCAGTTGTATTTAGTAAAGAAATACCACTTAAACAAAAAGATTTAGGTACCATTGTAATGGTCCCAATGGTGGCTGGTGCATTATGTGTTTCATATTTAGTTGAGCATATTTTAAAAAATTAGAAATTAAAAAAATGATCTATAGATTATTAAGATCATTTAATAAATTGATTTCTTTGTTGCAATAAATTATTTCATATAAAAAAGTGAATATTGGAAGATTTAGGTCTTTTTTTTTTATTATATTAATTAATATTTCTAACATCACTTTACCTTCGACGGTATTATTATTTTCAAATTCCTTTAGATCATCATTTTGAGCTAATTTAAACCCGTATGTGAAGTTTCTACTGTTTTCATCTTTTGTCGTTAGATAAAGGTCTCCAAAGCCTCCATAAGTAAATAAAACAGAAGAATTGACTTGAAAATGTTTTAATAATAATGATACTTCTTTTACCGAATTCATTAAATATAAAGTAATAGCACTTTCATTCATATTAATTCCTTTTAAAAGTCCACATCCTAAAGCAATAATATTTTTAGTAACACTACAAATTTCTAATCCAATTGCTTCATTAATGTATTCTAAATGAGCATATTTAGGTAAGATCCTTTTAAATAAAATATAGGTATCTTTATCAGTTGCTACAGTAAGTCCAAAGGGCGTTTCATCATAAAAATCTTTAGCAAAGGTTGGACCTGCAAAATAACCGCATTTTTGAGTCTTTAAAAGCTGTTTTGTGATGATATCGTAAAAGTATCCGTCTTTATCAGTAAAGCCTTTCGTACCGATTAATATTGGTTGATTATTATAGTATGGTTGCATGTTTTTAATTGTATCAATATAAAACTTGGATGAAGTACATATTAGAATTAAATTGGTATTTTCTATTACTTCTTGATAATTATTGGAAATAATAATATTATCTTGTTCTTCATGAATTGTTTGTTCCGTCCAAACATAAACTTGTTGTTTTTTATTTAAGCCAATTGTATGTGCTAATGCTAAGCCATAAACCCCACTTCCAATAATGGAAATTTTCATTCTTTTTCTCCCTTCATTTCTTGATGTAATTTATTTAAATTTATTTCATATTTATTATTTTTCATTTGATAGTATTTTTTGTTTTTAATATTTTCTGGCAAATATTCTTGTTTAACCCAACTATTTTTATAATTATGAGGATAAAGGTAAGTTTTACTACTTGTTTTGATATGATTGGGAACATTACCAGTAGAACCCATTCTAATATCATTAATTGCTTCATCAAGTGCTAGATGAGCACTGTTGCTTTTTGGCGATAATGCCATTTCAGTAACAATAGTTCCTAATGGAATTCTTGCTTCTGGTAAGCCAACAAGCTCACAGGCTTCAATTGCTGCATGAATTTTAGGGCCAATACTTGGATTGGCAAGCCCGATATCTTCATAGGCAATAACGCTTAATCGGCGATAAATACTATCTAAATCTCCTGCTTCAATTAAACGCGCTAAATAGTGGAGGGAGGCATCTACATCACTTCCTCTAATTGACTTTTGTAATGCACTTAAAATATCGTAATGTCCATCTTCGTTTTTATCATGGAAAAAGACTGCTTTTTGATTGATATTTTTGATAACATCAATCGTTATTTTTTTATCAATAGTAGAATGATATGCTACCTCAAGAAGATTTAGAGCACTTCTAAAATCTCCACTTGAATTAGTAGCTATTACTTCTAACGCTTCTTCATCAATTTCTATATTTTCAAATTCATTTGCAGCTTTCTTAAGACCAATTACAATATCTTCTGTCGTCAGCTCGTGTAATTCATATATTTGTACACGAGAACGGATAGCCGGATTAATTTTATGATAAGGATTACTAGTAGTTAAACCAATTAGAATGATGGTGCCAGCTTCAATATGAGGAAGTAAAATATCTTGCTTGTCTTTATTCATGCGATGGATTTCATCAACAACGACAATTAAGTCTCCATACATTTTTGCTTCTTCAATTACAATATCAAAATCTTGTTTATTATTAATTGTCGCATTTAAAAATCTCGCTTTTTTTCCAAGTTCATTTACTATTGCATTCGCTATAGAAGTTTTACCAATACCTGGTTTTCCATATAAAATGAATGAGAAGATTGTTTTGTTTTTTACTAAATTAGATAATACTTTATTTTCACCAACCAAATGTTTTTGGCCAATGATGTCTTCTAATTTAGTTGGTCTTAATTTATTAGCTAGAAGTTCCATATGATCACCTTTTAATATTATAACATAGTTTGACGTAAGATTTTATTTGTTTTATACTTAAAATAGGTGATAATTATGAATCAAGATTATGTCTTAAAATATATGGATTTTATCATGTTTGAAAAGAAATTAGCTGATAAGTCGATTGCTTCTTATAGAGAGAATCTTGATCAGTTTTTATTTTTTTTAAAAGATAAGAATCTATTAAACATCAAAAGGAAAGATATTGAATTATTTTTAGAATTTGAAAATAATAAAAGTGCGAAAACAAGAGCTCATTATCTAACGGTTATACAATCCTTTTATAATTTTTTAATGGATGAAAATTTAATTAATTATAATCCTTGTGAGAATGTTTTTTCTCCTAAAATAGATAAGAAATTACCTGTATATTTAACAGTGGAGGAAGTGGATTGTTTATTAGACATTGATTTGCTTACGGTTTATGATTATAGAAATAAGGCAATGTTTGAGCTTATGTATGGTTCTGGTCTTCGAGTGAGTGAATTGACTTCTTTGAAATTACAAGATATAGATTTATTATCTGATGCAGTTAGAGTCGAAGGGAAGGGTAGCAAGATCAGAATTGTTCCAATTAATAATATAACGAAACAATGGTTAGAATTATATATAAATGAATTTCGACCCTTACTTCTTAAAAATAAACAAAGTGAATATTTATTTATTAATAATTTATCAAAAAATATCTCTAGAATTGGCTTCTTTAAGATAGTTAAAAAGGAATGTCAAAAGAAGGGAATAACAAAAGAAATTGGTCCTCATACATTAAGACATAGTTTTGCAACACATTTATTAAATAATGGAGCAGATTTAAGAATTATTCAAGAACTGCTTGGGCATAGTGACATTTCAACAACTCAAATCTATACTCATGTAGCAAAAGAAAAAATAAAGAAAGATTATGAATATCATCCTCGTGCTAAGAAAGACAAATAAAACAAAAAAGAAGAAAGATTATTTCCTTTCTTCTTTTATTAAGCGTAAAGACTAACGAGCTTGGTTTCTACTGCTATTAGAGTTTTTACTTGAATTTTTTGCATGACTTGAGTTTGTATTACTATTTGATTCATTATTTCTGCTTGAATTTTTAGCAGAATTATTATTACTGTTTTTTGAATTATTTGAATTATTCATTTTACTATTTCTACTCATTTTCTTATCCCTCCTAATAATATTATGGATTAATCTTGATGATTCATTCCAATTATTTAAAAAAAGTTATGGAAATTTTTGGACAAGTATTTCATATAGTTTATTGGTGATAATATGAATGTTTTAATCCCTTTACTAATTACAACATTTGCTGGTTTATCAACTGTAATTGGTGCATTAGTTATTTTTTTAAAGCTAGAACCCGATAGAATTAATAAATTTATTAGCTTTTGCCTTTCCTTTGCAATAGGGGTTATGCTAACTATTTCAGTGATAGAATTAATCCCTGAATCATTATTAGTATTACTAAAAACATATCCTTTTATACAATCAATATTAATTGGAATGTTATCATTTATATTAGGATTTATGCTGATTTATTTCTTAAACAAAAAACTTCATACAATTGAAGAGAGTAGTGGTCTTTATAAACTAGGTATTTTAAGTATGTTGGCTTTAATGCTACATAATTTTCCTGAAGGAATTGCTACATTCATGGCATCATATAAAGATATAGGATTAGGTCTTAATTTAGGGCTTGCTATTATGCTACATAATATTCCAGAGGGCATTTGTATTGCGGTACCAATTTATTATGCCACAAGTAATAAAAAACAAGCGATTTCTAAAACTTTTATATCAGGTCTTGCTGAACCACTTGGCGCCTTTCTTGCTTGGATTTTTTTAAGTAGATTTATTACTGATTCATTTATTAGTATAGTATTGATATTTGTTGCTGGTATTATGATGACTTTATCTATAAATGAAATATTTCCTAAAGTACAAGAATATAATGAGAAAAAAACAGCTTTTATTGGTTTTATTTGTGGAAGTTTGTTAATGATTGTCAATCACCTTGTATTTTAATAATAATTTAGCTATAATATATTTCGGCTGAAAAAAGGAGATTTTTAATGAATTACGGAAATATAAAAGGAATATTTGATTTTGGACTTAATAGTTCTAATAATAATTTTACTCTTGATGAATTAATTAAAATATATGAATTAATCGAAACTTATCCAGATCAGATGTTTTTGTTAACACAAACCTTTGAATCTTGGGAATTCATTGCTGATTTTCTGATATTTTATTTGAAACAAGATAAATTAAGTCAAGGCAAATTAAATGTTATCTCTGACTCTGAAGATATTCCAAAATTAGAGGATTATGTTAAAAGTTTAAAACGAACTATGCCAGAATACGAAGAGGTTTGTGGTTAATAAATTAATAGTAGAGTAGAAATACTCTTTTTTTGTTGGTATAATGGCAAAGAGGTGAGTTATGTGTTAGAAAAAAACAAAAAATCTAACTTTTCTTGGATTTTGGGAATAGGTGGTTCAGTAATTGTAATTGTTTATACTT
>Ga0153938_1000753_pt1 | contig 13146 bp, 16 predicted proteins | sample TSNY022MetaG_FD_104740 | JGI IMG/M metagenome (GOLD analysis project Ga0153938, IMG submission 104740) | Attine ant fungus gardens microbial communities from New Jersey, USA - TSNJ022 MetaG | ecosystem: Host-associated > Fungi > Mycelium > Unclassified | place: USA:New Jersey: Brendan T. Byrne... | reverse complement strand
CAAAAGTACAAAGAACTTCAAGATATTATTGCAATTCTAGGTATGGATGAATTATCCGAATCTGATAAAGAAACGGTGAACAGAGCAAGAAAAATTCAAAGATTCTTATCACAGCCTTTCTTTGTAGCAGAACAATTTGCCGGTATTGCGGGTAAATATGTTAAACTTGAAGATACAATCAAAGCATTTAAAGAGATAATTGAAGGAAAGCATGATCAATTGCCGGAGCAAGCTTTTTATATGGTCGGCACTATTGAAGATGCTATCGAAAAAGCTAAAACGTTGTAACCAAATTACGAAAGGCGGCATTACGACAATAAGAAAACCTATAAGCAAAAGAAGTGCGAAGGGACAAGTAAAAGAAATTTGTAAAACAAATTAAAAATAACACCCTGAGTGCATTGGTTAAATAAAGCGGCTATAAGATAATAATTAAAGTTGATAAAAAAACAAATAAAAGCGCTTCTTAGACTGTCGTAAGCACGAATAGAAAAATGCATTTAAAAATAATTACACATGAAAAAATCGTTTTTGACGAACCTGTTGATGAAATTTATATAAAAGGAATTGACGGCGAGCAGGGTATATTGCCGGGACACATTCCTGTTATAGTTGCGCTTGATATAGGTGTTACCAAAGTTGTACAGGGAAATAATACCAAATCGTTTACAACTATGGGCGGTGTGTTTCAGTTTAGAAATGATGAGGGTGTAATTTTAACAAATACAGCCGAGAGCGGTGATGAAATTGATGTTACAAGAGCTAAAGAGGCATTGCAAAGAGCGCAGGCACGACTTGCCGAAACTGAGGCTTCACAAGATGCAAAAAAAGCGGAAGCAGCTATTGCAAGAGCATTAGCAAGATTAAAAGCAACATTAAATAACTAAAATGGAAAAAACTTTTTACAATATTTTTAAAACTTTCTTTAAGGTGGGATGTATTTTGCTTGGCGGCGGATATGTTATTTTGCCTATATTGCAGCATGAGCTTGTTGAAAAAAAACAGTGGATTGATGATGACGAACTATGCGAATATTTTGCTTTAGGACAAAGTGTCCCCGGAATTATTGCCGCTAATATCTCTATATTTACAGGTTATAAGTTAAACGGAACAATTGGCGCTATTGCAGCGATTTCCGGAGTAATTATGCCTGCATTTATTACAATAGTTATTTTGGCAAATATATTTGAACAAATAGTTCATTTGAAATTTATGCAGAGTATTTTTTGGGGCGTAGGCATAGGTGTTTTAATACTTATTATCCTTGCGGTGCGTGAATTATGGCAAAAAAGTATTACGGACAGATTTTCTTTCTTTATATTTTTTGCGGCGTTTGCGCTCTCAGCTTGTTTTAAAGCTCCTCCTGCGGTAGTAGTAATATTAGCAATTTTTATCGGCATATGGCTTCAATATCAAAGAAGATTAGAGTTTGGAGATGATGAAGAATGATTTATATTAAATTATTTTTGGAATTTTTTCATATAGGTCTTTTTTCCTTCGGCGGCGGTTATTCTACATTACCGTTTTTATATCATATTGCAGAAACCAGAGAATGGTATACGGTTCAGCAATTATCTGATATGATTGCTATTTCATCCGTTACACCCGGTCCTGTCGGCATAAATGTCGCCACATTTGCAGGTTTTATAACTGCCGGACTGCCCGGTTCAATGATAGCTACTTTTGCTGTTGTCTTGCCTTCTTTTATAATAGTTATAATTATTTCTAAATTACTGGAGAAATTCAAAAAAAACAAATATGTACAATCGGTAATTTATATGTTAAAACCTACAGGCTGCGGATTATTGGCGGCTGTCGGGATTGATATGTTTATAAACAATATAAATTTACTTGGATTTTTTCTGCTCGCCGCTCTTTTTATGGCGAGTTTATCTGATAAAAGAAGTCCTTTGTTTTACCTTGGTATTTCGGCAGTGTTCGGGCTTGTTGCAGGATTTTTTAACCTTACATCTTAACAGGCATGTAAATATATCTCTTAAATTGGGACCTTTAGACTTTATTATATAACGATTCTTTATCAAACATTTTATATTGCAAAGCCTGCATTAAATGATTTTGTGTTATTGCTTCCGAATTATCCAAATCAGCGATTGTCCGCGCCAGTTTAAGTGTTCTGTCATAACGGCGTCCCGAAAGTTGGTATTTAATTATAGCGACTTTAAAGATTTCTTCTGCCGTTTTGTCAATCTTGCAATATTTTTTTATTTGTTTTGAATTTAACTCGGAATTTGTCAGAATATTTTCATTTTTGTATCTTATTGCCTGAATTTTACGCGCATTTATCACTCGTTGACGGATTTGCGATGAACTTTCGCTTTCTGTATTAGTGTTTATCAATTCCTCGGTCGTAAGCCGCGGAACATCAATTTGCAGGTCAATTCTGTCTAAAAGCGGTCCTGAAAGACGGGATAAATATCTGTCAATTTGGAAATCCGAACAAGTACAGTGTTTTTCTTTATCTCCGAGAAAACCGCATGGACAAGGATTCATTGCGCCCAAAAGCATAAATTTCGCGGGATATTTTATTGAATGTTTTGCGCGTGATATGACGATTTCACCGTCTTCTAAAGGCTGTCTTAAAACTTCCAGCACATTTCTGGGGAATTCTATCATTTCGTCTAAGAAAAGCACGCCTCTGTGTGAAAGTGTTATTTCACCGGGTTTTGGATTTGAGCCGCCGCCTATTATGCCGTTTGCGGAAGCCTTATGGTGAACACTTCTAAAAGGTCTTTTAGTCATCAGCGGTTCTTCATTTGATAAAAGCCCGCAGATACTGTAAATTTTAGTCAATTCAAGCGCTTCCTGCAGCTCTAATGGCGGCAGAATTGAAGCAAAACATTTTGCCATAAGAGTTTTACCTGATCCCGGAGTTCCTATCATCAATAAATTATGACCGCCGGCAGCAGCAATCTCTAAAGCCCTTTTTGCTTTTTGCTGACCTTTTACATCCTTAAAATCATATATATATTCTTGATTTGATTTTTCACTCAGATATTCTTGAATATTAATCTTCGTCTGAACAATAGGCATTTCTAAAAAATGATTCACAACTTCAGAAAGATTATTTGCGCCGAAAACGTTTATTCCGTCTACGAGAGCTGCTTCTTTTGCATTAATAACAGGGACAATTACATTTTTTACGCCGATTTCTTTAAGTCCAAGTATTAAAGGGAGAACCCCGTTAACGCTTCTCAAAGTTCCGTCGAGCGATAACTCACCCAAAAATGCGTAATCTTTTATTTTCTCGGAGTCAATGACTTCTTCCTCTATAAGCACTCCGACTGCAATCGGAAGATCGAAATTTGAGCCTTCTTTTTTCAAATCAGCAGGCGCAAGATTGATTACAATTTTTTTTGCAGGAAAAGTAAATTCTGAATTTTTTATCGCAGAGCGCACCCTGTCTCTTGCTTCGCTTACCGCAGTATCAGGCAGTCCTACAATAGAAATTCCGGGCAGTGAGTTTACTACATCCACCTCTACATCCACTCTGTAAGCGTTTAAACCTATTATCGTTGCTGTCGTAACTTTATTAACCATATGGGTAATATATCATAAAAAAAATATTAATAATATTTCGTTTTTGTTTTTTCTTTATAAAAAATATTTTTGGTGTAAAATATCTGATATGAAAGATTTTACAAATATATTAGCAATAAACTTTGGCGGCATAGGTGATGAGATTTTCTTCTTGCCGGCATTAATTTCGTTGAAAAAAGAATTCCCGAATTCAAAAATTACTCTCGCGCTTGAACCCAGAAGCAAGGGAGTGAAAGACTTGACTGATGTTATAAATGACTTGTTTTTAATTGAGGTTAAAGGTAAAAATAAATATTCGGAATTATTAAAACTTATTTTTCTCGCAAGAAAAGGTAAATTTGATATTGTTATATCTTCAGGCGGGAATAAATTTATAAGTATTTTGCTGTGGCTCACGGGAATAAAAAAGCGTTACGGCTATGATACGGGAGTTTTAAGTCAAAAACTTCTTACAAAAGCCTTGCCTTTAAATAAAAATCAATACGCCTGTAATATGTATCATGATTTGGTTTTACCGATTACTAAACATAAAACTGCATTGCCTGAAATAAATATTGAAATTAAAGAAAAAATCCCGAATTCAGTATTAATTCATCCCGGAGTCAGCAAATTGAGCATTGAAAAAGGAATGATAAAAACTATTCCTGCCGAAACCTGGGCAGAGATTATTGATTTGCTTGTAGAAGCGAATAAAAAAGTCATTCTGGTTGGCGGACCTGATGATAAGGAATGTATCGACATTATAAGAAAAACTGTCCGCAAAAACGAGTTCGAAGATTACTACGGTAAAACAAAGAGTTTGAGCGAACTGGCGGCATTGATTTCTCAAGCGGAAAAGTTTGTGTGTTCGGATTCGGCGCCTTTGCATATCGGGGTTGCATTAAAAACAAAAACTTATGCTATTTTCGGACCTACCGATGATAAGAAGTTAATCCCGCAATCGGAGAATGTTATTGCGATTAAAGCAAATCACAACTGTATAATTAATCCTTGTCTATGGGAGAGAAGGCAGACAACCTGTGAAAACAGGGATTGTTTGAATATTACCGCTAAAGAAATAGTTGATAGGTTGAATAGTTGAAAGATTACATGTCATGCTGAAACGTGAATCGTTGGAGAGGAAGTTACAGTTTGTCGGAGCGACAGCGATGTAACAAACTGAACTATCCGCAATCTGTTTTCGTAAATCAAACATAATATTTGGTGGTTATATGCCGACGCTTAATCCTGCGCAAAGGTTTATCGCTTGTCCCGTCAAACCCTTCGCATCATCCGATACAAGATATTTAACCAATTTTGCTACTTCTTTCGGTTCGACAAATCGCTTTTGAGGAATACATTCCAGAATTTCTTCTTTTGAAAATTCACTCTCTTCAATAGACTTATCGCATAATTCGGTCTCAACCCAGCCCGGATTAATTGTGTTTACGGTTATATTATATTCTGCCAATTCTAATGCAAGAGCCTTAGTTAAGCCGATTAAACCCGCTTTGGATGCTGAATAAAGGCTTGCGTAACTTTCTCCCATAGCGCCTGAAATCGACCCGATATTTACAATTCTGCCCCATTTGTTTTCTTTCATATGAGGTACGGTTTTTGAAATAAGATAGGTAGGAGCCATTAAGTTAGTTGCATATATTCGCTGAATTTCGTCTTTTGTTGCTTCTTCAATATGTCCGTATATGTATTCTGCTGCATTATTTACCAAAATGTCAATTTCATATTCTTCAATAAAGCTTGCAAGAACTTCAATATTTTCTGCGATATCGCAAACGCAATAGCCTTTGCTATCACATAGTTTAAGCGCATTCTCATCACGTCCGGCGATATAAACATCACCTACAGACGCCAATTCTTTCGCGATTTCTTTACCGATACCTTTTGACGCCCCTGTTACAAGTATATTCATTATTTGTACTCCTTTATAATACTTTTTATAATATAGGATGCCATAAAAATACCTGCCGTACTTGCGACAAACGGGGTAGAAGAAGGTGTAATTTTAACGAATTCAATATTTTCACCTTGCTTGGTAATAATTTTTTCCGAAGAAGCTAATTTTTCGGTTACAAAAGGTTTTTCGCGGCTTGCAACTGCCGTAATCCCTTCTTTTATTCCGCGTTTTTTTAGTTGATGCAGAATATTTGAAATAAACGGCGCATTTTTACTTTCAATATCTTTTATATCGCATATATAAAGCTGTGTCGGGTCAATTCTATTTCCTGCGCCCATAGAGCTGATTATTGGGATATTGTTTTTATAACAATGTTCCAACAAGGATACTTTTGATTTTATTGTATCGATAGCGTCAGCCACATAATCGACTTTTCCTAAAACTGTTTCACCGGTATAAAAATCATTTATCACGTTTAATTTAATTTGGGGGTTTATATCTTTTAACCTTTGTTCAAATAAATGAGCCTTGCTTTGTCCTACTGTGGATTTTAACGCTATTAACTGACGATTGATATTTGATTCCGAGACATTGTCAAAATCAATTATCGTAAGCTCTCCTACACCTGCTCTTGCAAGGCATTCGGCACAAAACCCGCCGACTCCGCCTAATCCGAAAACGGCAACATGTATGTTTGCGATTAATTTTTGATTTTCAATACCCCAGAATAGGCTGTTTCTTGAAAAAATTTCATCCATATATTTATTTTATGATACCGTACCCTAAAAGGAAAGTACATAAAATAAATATAGCCGCAACTATTCCGGTTACTTTATTTAATCCTTTTTCGGCACTCTTTTGAGAAGCAAAAATTTGGGATGCTCCGCCCATTCCTGCTATACCCTCACCTTTCGGTGCATGTAATAAAATTAATATAACTAATAATACTGAAGATATTATCTGTATTATCCAAGTAAATGTAACCATTATTATTTTTTCTCCTTTTTCTTAGAAATAAAATGAGCTCTTTTTGAATTAAGTTCAATGTTTTCAAGTTTGTATAATCTTGCGGGTCTTTTGGATGAAGATTTAGTATATTCATCAAGTTCAATCAGACCATGCGTAGAGATGGCTTTTTTTCTGAAATTACGCTTATCAAGTTTTTTGCCCATAATTAGTTCATACGCTTTTTGCATTTCTGTTAATGTAAATTTTTCATTCAATAACTGATATGCAACAGGACAAATTTCTAATCTTTCGCGTGTTCTTTTCAGTGAATATTCAATAATCTCTTTGTGGTCAAACGCCAATGCAGGCAAATCTGAAACTTTATGCCATCCCAATTCCGGTGTTGAAACAATTTTAATATCTTCCGCTCTTACAAGCGCGAAGTAGGCGCATGTAATAACTCTGGCATTAGGGTGACGCAACGGGTCGCCGAATGTATATAATTGCTCAAGATAAATGTTATCCACATTTGTCTGTTCTTTTAAGATTCTCAAAGCCGCTTGATCTAAGTTTTCTGATAATCTTACGTATCCGCCGGGGATTGCCCATTTGTCTTTAAACGGTTCGTTCAAACGCTTAACTAGTAATACATGTAATGCATTATTTTTTAATGTTAAAATTACTACGTCGACTGTTATTTCGTGTGTTTTTGTTTCATTAAATGCCATAAATTTTCCTACCCTAAACTTTATAATATAATAAAAATAACTTTTTACATTAGCGGACGCATAATTATTATTAACATATTTTAACATGTCATCAGAATTTTATCAATTATCTTAACAAAAAATACTTTATATATACAGTACGGGGAATTAAATTTAGGGAATATTGATGTCATTTTATTTTGGGTTTAATTATTTTAATACAGGACACAACTTCTTCCATGGCGGCGGCATGCTGATGCATCATTGCGGCGGGAAGTATTTTGGCATGCTTATGGGTTTAAGCCTGATTAATTCTTTATATACTTATAATAACCCTCAAAAAAATAACAATTACAATTATAATAACACGTTCAATTATTATAATAATTTTTCGCAGCCTCAATATATTCAACCGCGGATTAATAATGGACTTTCTTATTCATCTGTAATGTCAAATTTGAATAACATGCATAATAATATTCCTGATTATGGATATTCTAATCAGAGTAATTTATCCAATCCATATTCTTCAATAAACAAATATGATTTTTCATCATTAACATCATCAGAGATAAAAGCTGACTCAGGGATTGTAAATGGTTTCAAGACTGCGAAAACAAAAAAATCCGATAAGATTATATTAATGAGTTCTGACAAGGCATTTGATAAAGCTCTGGAGTTCACATTTAAAGCTGAAGGCGGATATGTAAATCATAAATGTGATAACGGCGGTCCGACCAATATGGGAATGACACAAAAGACATATGATGCTTATAGAAAAGAGAAAAATCTTCCACTTAAAGACGTTAAGTCAATAACCAAAAAAGAAGCTGCTCAAATTTATTATGAAAAATTCTGGCTCGGTTCAGGCGCAAATAAAATTAAAGATTCAAGAATGGCAATAGCCTATTTTGATGCGGCCACCCTTCACGGTATAGGCAAAGCAAAAGAATTCTACCAACAAAGCAACGGTGATTTGGATAAATTTTTACAATTAAGAAGACAGCATTTTGACCGTATAGTTGCGAATAATCCTACTCAAAAAGTTTTTCATGAAGGATGGAATAATCGCATAACTAATTTAAAAAATCATCTTAATAAACTTGCATAAAAATTCATTATTACAATTCTAAATAAATTATTGAAGTCATGGAAATTTTCGTGTATGGTCATGAAATATAGACTTTTGGAAGGATAAAAATGGATAAGGGATATATCGAAAACGGTTTTATCGTTGATGTGAGCAACGCGAATAAAACCTCGGAAATCATTTATGAATTAAGTAATGTGCTGGATTTACCTGATGCACAATGCAAAAAAGTATGTTTGAAATTAGGCGGAATTGACTTGAATTCTTCTCAATTAACCAGCATTAAAGCGCTTGTTGAGTCTATGAATTCGGAACTTGAGTTTATAAGTACAACTTCCGAACAAACAAAAGAGTCTGCTGATTCTTTAGGAGTTTCTATTAAAGAGTTTGAGAATAAAATACCTATGCCTGAGTTTAATGCGGAAGATGACACAATTAATGCGGAATTAGAAAAAGCCTTAGATAAAATATTTGGCGACAATCCGGAAGAACTTGAATCTAATGTGTTTAACCAGGGTTACAGAACTATTGAAACAGAAGATTATTTATATGAAGAATTAGAAGAAGAAAAAACAGTAAGCGAAGATGAAAATTCCGAAGTAAATAACGAATCGGAACAGATTGAAAATATTATTGAAGAAGAAATATCTTTGGAAGATATTAAAGAATATACAAAGGAAACCGAAAAACTGCCTACGCTTTATATTCAAAGAACAATTCGTTCCGGGCAAAGCATAACTTCTAAAGGAAATATGGTGATTATAGGCGATGTTCATCCGGGTTCTGAAATTATTGCGGCAGGCGATATAACGATTTGGGGTATTTTAGGCGGGATTGCGCATGCCGGTTCTGAAGGCAACAAGTTTGCAAAAATCAGAGCATTGAAAATGAATGCAATTCAGCTAAGAATAGCGGACGTGTTTGCAAGAAGACCTGATAATATTAATATCCCGTATATTCAAAAAACAGATACTTTCGTTCCTGAGGAAGCAAGCGTGAGAAAAAAACAAATAATAATACGAAAAATACATGAAGGGGTGAACATATGATAGAAACAGAAACTTTCACTCAAACGAAAAAGACAAAAGGAGAAATAATGAGCGGTCGAGTTATCGTAATTACATCAGGCAAAGGCGGTGTCGGCAAGACAACCACCAATGCTAACATAGGCACCGCACTTGCAAAAGCCGGCAAGAAGGTTGTGATGATTGATACGGATTTGGGATTAAGAAATCTGGATTTGTTATTAGGCTTAGAAAATAGAATTGTTTATACAATAGTAGATGTTGTTGAAGAACGCTGCAAATTAAAACAAGCGCTTGTTAAAGACAAGAAAAATCCGAATCTTTGTTTGCTGGCAGCGGCGCAGACACGTGATAAATCTGCAGTAACGCAAGAACAATTAAAAGATATCTGTAAAAAGTTACAAAAAGATTTTGACTATGTTCTTGTTGACTGTCCTGCAGGCATTGAACAGGGTTTCCAAAACGCAGTGGCAGGCGCTACTGAAGCTATCATTGTTACAACCCCTGAAATGTCAGCTGTTCGCGATGCGGATAGAATTATAGGTTTGTTGGAATCTAAAGAAGAAATTCAATCATACAAACTATTATTAAACAGAGTTCGTCCAAACCTAGTTAAATCAAATGATATGATGAGTGTGGACGATGTTGTTGAGATACTTTCAGCGGAATTAATAGGTATAATCCCCGAAGACACCGGCATAATCACTTCAACAAATAAAGGCGAACCGATTGTAAATGATGAAAAATCACTTGCAGGACGCGCTTACCATAATGTTGCAAAAAGAATTATGGGAGAAGAAATTCCGTTTATGAATTTGGAAGAAGAAACAAGTGTCGTTGCAAAAGTTAAAAAGTTCTTTTCCGGCCTGGTAGGAAAGGAGAAGAAATAATATGAAAGATATTTTCACAGATTTATATAATAAAGTATTAGGATTCTTCAAACAGGCGGAAATTGAAGAAAATGCAAAAGAAGTTGCCTGCAACCGTTTAAGAGTTGTTTTGATGCAAGATAGAACCAATATAAACCCTGCATTGATGGAAAAAATGAGAAAAGAACTTGTTGAACTGCTTTCAAAATATGTTGAAATGGATAAAGAAGCCCTTGAGTTAAACCTTGAACAAGACGGCGAACAAATGGCGTTGATGCTTTCAATTCCCGTAATCAGAGCAAAAGATGAGGACGAGATAGCAGATTGCGAGAGTGCAGAAGAAGATATTAAAGATTCTGACGATGTAATCGGCGAGCGTGAAGCGGAAGAAGTCGAAGCTACAGAAGACAATGAAGAAAGAGAAGAAACTTCAGAAGAAGCTCCGGAAGAAGATGAAAAATGCATATGTTCGGAAGTTGAATGTTTTTGCATAGATGAAAAATCAGACAAATGTGAATGCACTGAAAAAGAGGAAATTTGCGATTGCGGAAAAGAAGACTGTAAATGCGGTGAAAAATTATCGACAGTTATTCAAGAAAAAAAACAAACAGGAAATAAGTAAATGAAAATTCGGAAAGTTGACAATACTTCCTTTGGATTAAAACTTTATACTTTGCATTTCAAAGAAATAGGAGGCAAGCAAGTAATATCGCATTCAACATCACGGGAAATGCCAAATGACGAATTTCTATCCAGAGTCAACAAAAGTTTTGCAAAACTCTGCTTAGAACGAATTAAAAAAGTTGTAAGATTTAAAGAAGAAATCAAAAGCCAAAAATTTACTTTAAAAAAAGAAATTAATGCAAAATTAGATGATTGATATATGCAAAAGACCGACTTTAAAGTCGGTCTTTTGTATTAAGAAAATATAGGGTTAACAATTCGAAACATTTTTCAAATAATGTTGTTGACAGTAATTTTTGTTTGTTTTACTATCTATATGCTTGGTAAATTATATGTTTACAAATAACCGAAATATTTTTTAAATAGCTAGACAATCAGGCAAAACGGATTTAAATATCCGAAAAGTATTAGTATAAAAGAAAAAGGAAAGCAAATGGCAAGTACAACAAAAAGACAACGTATCAGAGTTTGTTTGAAAGCATACGATCACAAGTTGATTGATGTATCTTCTGAAAAAATCGTTGAAACAGCAAAAAGAACAGACGCTAAAGTTGCAGGTCCTATTCCTTTACCTACTAAAAGACGTATTTATTGCGTATTACGTTCACCTCACGTAGATAAAAAATCAAGAGAACATTTCGAAATGAGAACACATAAGCGTATTATAGATATATACGAGCCGACTCAACAGACAACTGAAGAGTTAAGCAGATTAGATCTACCTGCAGGGGTAGATATTGAGGTTAAACTGTAATCTCTCTAATTCCCGAATTTGTCATAAATTCAACATGGCAAATAAAAGGACTTCTAAATTAAATAGCATTATGCATATAATGTGAACTGCGACCACTCGAGCTGAGGGCGTAGGATTGACAGGTCATATTGCTCCTCGCAATCTGAGCAGAACAATCCGCAGACCCGTTAAGCGCGAGAGTGTAGGTAAAGTAAAGGCAAGAGCAGCGCTCGCAAGAAAAAATGCAGGATAAAGCACAAATCTTAGAAGGTCGTAAGGCTTTTGACAGAAAATGTTGAAACTGCAGGAAAGGTAGAATATGACACTAGGTGTAATAGGTAAAAAACTGGGAATGACTCAAATTTTTGATGAGCAAGGACTGGCTATTCCTGTAACCGTTATTAAAATTGATCCGACTGTTGTTACTCAGGTAAAAACAGCTAAAACGGACGGTTACAATGCAATTCAGGTTGGTACTGTTGCAGCAAAAGAAAAGCATTTAACAAAAGCTCAAATAGGTCATTTAAAGAAAAATAAATTAGAAAATTATAGACATTTACAGGAATTCAGAGTGGATAACCCTCAGGATTATACTGTAGGTCAGACAATTGAATTATCTGTTTTAGATAATGTTGAAAAAGTAGACGTAACCGGAAAATCAATAGGTAAAGGATTTCAAGGTACGGTAAAAAGATGGAACTTCGGACGCGGACCAATGGCTCACGGTTCAAAAAACCACAGAGAACCGGGTTCAATCGGCGCAGGTACAACTCCTTCACGTGTTATAAAAGGCAAAAAAATGGCAGGTAACATGGGTAATGAAAGAGTTACTGTTTCTAAATTAAAACTTGTTAAAGTTGATTCCGATAACAATTTAATTTTAGTAAAAGGTTCAGTGCCGGGATCTGAAGGCAGATTGGTAACAATCGTTCCGACAAGAACTAAGTGGAACTAAGCAAAAGACATGTCGCTGCGAAAAGCACAGCGACGAAGCAATCCATAAAATAACAAAAAGATCTTGAAACACAGAGGTCAATCTGACATTCAGGATGACATAAAAGCCAAAAAGCAGAAAAATAAAAAAGGATAAAAAAATGTCAAAAGAAATATTAAGCACAAACGGAGAAAAATTAGGCGAAATCACTTTAAACGAAAGCGTATTTGGAGTTGAACCTAATTTACACGTAATGCATTTAGCATTGAGAAGACAATTAAGTAATGCGCGTCAAGGTTCAGCTTGCGCTAAAACAAGAGCTGAAGTAGCAGGCGGCGGAAGAAAACCTTGGAAACAAAAAGGTACAGGCAGAGCAAGAGCAGGTTCTTTAAGATCGCCTTTATTCGCAGGCGGCGGTGTAATATTTGGACCAAAACCGAGAGATTTTAGTTTCTCAATGCCTCAAAAGGCAAGAAAACTTGCGCTAAAATCCGCATTATCTGCAAAACAAGAACAAATGGTTGTTGTAAAAGATTTTTCAACAATTAAAGAAGCTAAAACAAAATTAATGGTTGGCGCATTAAAATCATTAAACGTAAGCGGAAAAGTTCTAATAGTTGCTGACGTAAAAGCTGCTGAAAACAGCTACTTAGAGTTAGCAGCGAGAAATATTCCGAGCATAAAACTTTTATTGCCGTCAAACT
>Ga0153938_1000733_pt1 | contig 13334 bp, 11 predicted proteins | sample TSNY022MetaG_FD_104740 | JGI IMG/M metagenome (GOLD analysis project Ga0153938, IMG submission 104740) | Attine ant fungus gardens microbial communities from New Jersey, USA - TSNJ022 MetaG | ecosystem: Host-associated > Fungi > Mycelium > Unclassified | place: USA:New Jersey: Brendan T. Byrne... | reverse complement strand
GAAGCAGGTTTTGGGTGTTACCTTTTGTGTAGTTTACGTCATAGTTGTTGAAAAGGTAAGTGAAAGCCCTGTTGCCGGAAGGCGGGGCGGAACGCGAATCCGTGTGAATATTTGCATTGTGCAGGGCTATATCGCTGGGATCGGTCATCCAGAATGTCCGACTTGCCGTGTTGCCGGAAAACATGGTACCGGAGGCCGACGTCACCTTGGTAAGGTCTGTTATATAGATGCCGCCACCGTCACCTTCGGGAGCGTGATTGTCGGTTATTGCGCCGCTCATGACGTTTATGGCGGAGCCCCAATAGTCCCCAATGCCGCCGCCGTTGGCATGACTGGCCGTATTGCCGCTGATTTCGCCGCCGCTGACGGTTAAGGTGCAGTAGTAAAGGCTAAGGCCGCCGCCGCCGTCGTAAACGCCGGTACCGTTCGAAACATTGCCGACAATTCTTGCAGCACCTGAAACGGTCGCGCTGTCAGCACCGGTCATAATTGCGCCGCCATATCGTCCGGCTGTGTTGCCGCTGATTTCGCCACCGCTGACATTCATGACAGCACCATAGACACGGGCGGCTCCGCCTCCGGTGCCAGCGATATTTTGGCTAATCATACCGCCGGTAACGGTTAAACCACCATCTGAATAAATCGCACCGCCGCTGGTAACGGAGGTATTCCCGATGATCTCGCCGCTTTCAATGATTACGCGGCTGCTGGCGGAATAAATCGCGCCGCCGCCGCAGCTGCCTGCGGGGCTTAGCGATTTATTACCTGTAATTTTTGTGCCGTCTCCCACGGTTATTGTTTTGTTGCCAGTTGCAACGTAGGAACAAATCCCGCCGCCATTTCCGGCGCTGTTGTCGCTGATTGTACAGCTATAAACGGCTATATTGCCGTTGGCGCAGATACCGCCGCCGCCACTGGAACCGGTGCCGCCCGCCTCGGCACCCCGGGCTATATTGCCGGTGAAAGTACTGTTAAAAATAGCTGCGTCGCCCACGGCATAAATCCCACCGCCTGTTAGTGACTTGTTATTGATGAAAGCTGCGTTATGAACAGTCAAATCAGCGCTGGACCAAACCGCGCCGCCACCGCCTGTACCACCTGAATTGTCGCTGAATGTGCAGCCGTTTATTGTTACGCCGTGGCTTGCAAAAACACCTCCGCCATTCATTGTAGTTGCACAATTTTGAATCACAGCGTTATTTAACGTAAGGTTGGCGGCTGTGGAATTAATGCCCCCTGCGGAACTGCCGCCGTCAAGAACGACATTCCCATCGAATGTCAGGGCAATATCCCCGCCGCTGACATTAAAGTGGCGGCTGCCTGTCGCTGTTAGCTTTACTTCGCCGGCGCCTTGTGCCGCCTTAAAGGTCAAGTCCTTGCCAATCGTTATAGCGGCGTTTAGATTAATATCATTTGCAATTTCGATAGCAGCGCCTGTGCCGCTGTTAATTGCCGCCTGTAAGCTGATAAAATCCATTACCGGTTCATTTTCTTGGGCGAAGCAATGGAACACAAAAACTGTATTTAAGACTTGAATAGACATAAGGCAAATTGTAAGAATAATAAACTTTTTGGAAAGCTCATATTTTTTAAACATCTTATGACCGACCTCCGCTTTATCGGCTGACCTTTATATTTTTTCGCTTCTATTGTATGTATTAACAACAAGGAAAATCGCGGGAATTGTTACTAAATTATGGGTATTCACTCTGCCGGACTGATGAAAAATCAGCTTCACGACAGTAAAGTGGCTGCTTCGGTTTGCAGATTGTGCCGGTCAGCTTGCGGCAAAGGGTAAGCGCGCTGGTCATTGGAAGCAATGACCAGCGGAGCGATATTACTTATGGCGGTAAATGATCATGTACATTAACGTTTGAAAAGCTCCCTATAATTGCACTGTCTTTGGATTGGACACTTTCATACTATTTCGCATAAAATATAATACACTTTTATATTTGGTGTGATGCAATTACTATATTAGGAGTAAGAGAATGAATAACTATAATTTACCTGATATTTATGCTGATTCAAATGGTCTGTTTGAAGATATAAATCAATTCCGTTGTGCTTGCCGCCCGAATGGTCATAGAATTATCCGCGAAGGTCTCAACGATATAGACGAGGGCTTGCGCGATATACGTGAGGGTTTGGGCGATATAACTCGTGGCAATAGGCATGAAGGAATATTAGACATTCGCGAAGGAATCCGCGATATTGAAGAAGGACAACGTGATGTTATTAGGGGGCTGAGAACTCTTCGTTTCGTTGGTAATCCCAGATTAATTCGTAAAGGGCTTATTGATATTGACGAAGGGCTTCGTGATGTTCGTGAGGGTTTGGTTGATATTATTAATTGCAATACGCGTGAGGGTATGCGAGATATTCTGGAGGGAACCCGTGATATAGAAGAAGGCCAAGAAGACATTATTAGAGGATTAAGAAGGATTTGTTAGTGATACTGAATCAGAGATCAGTGTAATATCCGGATAAGATAATTTTTCTACCGCTATCCATTCTGGTATTTTCACAGCAAGCATAGAATGGATGGCATTACTTATATGGTAATAAGGACATAAAATATAGTAATGACAGGCTGCCAATGAAAACAAAGGAAGCAGGATGACGGTCCAGAGCTTTCATGTCCGGCGAGAAACGCAAAGCATTTGACTCTCCGACAGCACCATCGCGGCTAGCTTGCCGTGACCAACGCCAATCTGCCGTTCATCGGACACCGATCCCTTCAGGCAAAACGACTGTAACCTTTCTCCCAGCGCAAAGGCGATTAATAGACCCGCTCTGAAACCCACTGCGCAGGGGTTTCAGAACGGGTCAATATATTATCGGATTACCACTCGGCAATGGAGCCGTCATAATGACGCCAGACAGGGTTTTTCCATGCATGGGGTGTTTTGTTTTCCTCCATGACGATTTCCTTGTTCACCTCTACGCCGAGACCAGGCTTTTGAGGCAGCACAACGTAGCCGTCCACAAATGCAAAGTCCTCCTTATTTTCCACGTAGTCCAGCACGCTGCTGCCCACATTGTAGTGGATACCCATGCTTTGCTCCTGAATCACGGCATTGTGGCAGGTGGCGTCCACCTGGAGGCAGGCCATGAGCGCTATGGGGCCAAGGGGACAGTGGGGAGCCAGCGCTACATCGTAAGCCTTGGCCATGGAGGCAATTTTTTTTACCTCGGTAATTCCGCCGGCATGGGAAAGATCCGGTTGAATGATGTCCACATAGCCCATTTGAAGGAGGCGCTTAAAGTCCCATCTGGAAAAAAGCCGCTCCCCGGTGGCAATGGGAATATTGCAGGCCCGGGCAATCTCCCGGAAGCTTTCCATATTGTCGCAAAGCACAGGCTCCTCGATAAACATGGGGTCGAATTCCTCCAGCTTTTTCGCCAGAACCTTGGCCATAGGCTTGTGTACCCGGCCATGGAAGTCGATGGCGATGCCAAAATGCCTGCCCACGGCGCTGCGTATTTCCGCAACCCTTTCCAGCACGGCGTCAATTTTATCGTAGCTGTCGATGTATTGCAGCTCCTCGGTGGCATTCATTTTTATGGCCTGAAATCCCTGTTCTTTCTTTTCCTTAGCCGCCCTTGCCACATCGTCGGGCCGGTCTCCGCCAATCCAGGAGTAGACTTTCATTCTGCGCCGGCAGGCGCCGCCCATTAAATCATACACCGGCGCGCCGTAAAATTTGCCCTTGATATCCCACAGAGCCTGATCAATTCCCGCAATGGCGCTCATCACAATCGGGCCGCCCCGATAAAAGCCGGACCGGTACAGCTTGTTCCAGATATCCTCGATCTCCATGGGGGATATCTCCAGCAGTTCGGATGACATCTCCTCCACGCACTGCCGGACCGTAGCGGCCTTGCCTTCGATAACCGGTTCGCCCCATCCCCGCAGGCCTTCGTCGGTTTCAATTTCCACGAAGCACCAGCGCGGCCTTACTAAATAGGTATTTATTTTTTTATTTTCAATGAAATGACCCCTTTCCTATTTACTTCAAATGAAAAAGCAGGCGCGTTTTGCCAAGCAGCGCCTGCTTTTTTTATGGCAAATCCGCCTGAAAATTTGTCGGGCAGCCGTCCTGTTCAGGGCGGGGCAGATGGCCACCCCTGCTGAATTGCAATAGTGCCCCTGGGCTGCTTTATCTTCCCAGATATCCGCCATCCACGGGAATAATGGCTCCGTTCAGGTAGTCGGACGCGGAGGAAGCCAGGAAAATGGCAACGCCTTTCATATCGTCCGGGGTGCCCCAGCGCTTGGCGGGAATGCGGCCAAGGATCTCGGTATTTCTTGTTTCATCGGCAATAAGGGCCGTGTTCATATCCGTATCCATATATCCGGGGGCAAGGGCGTTGACATTGATGCCCTTGGACGCCCACTCATTGGACAATGCCTTTGTCAGCTGCGCCACGCCGCCCTTGCTGGCGGCATACGCGGGAACGGTATAGCCGCCGAAATAGCTGAGCAAGGACGCTATATTGATAATCTTCCCCCCCCTGTTTTGTTTGATATACTGCTGTCCCGCGAGCTGGCACAGGGAAAACACGGAGGTCAGGTTCACATTGATAACGGCGTTCCAATCCTCAAGGGGAAATTCCTCGCAGAAATGCCTTCTCTGGATTCCGGCCGCGTTCACAATAATATCCAGCCTGCCTGCCAGGGCCTCCACGGCGGATGCAAACCCTTTTTGCAAATCCGAGATTTCTCCCAAGTTTGCAACCACCCCATGGCATGTAAACCCCTTGTTCCGCAGCGCCTTGACCGCATCCGGGGTTTTTGGGGAAATATCGATGACGCATACCTCCGCGCCGGCCTCCATCAGCCCTTCCGCCATCCCGTTGGCAAGCCCTTGGGCGGCGCCTGTAACGATTGCCTTTTTTCCTGTTAAGTCGAACAGTTTCATACGTTTGGTCCCCTTTTCTGTTTATGGTTTCGCTTATAATAGACCTGTTCTGGAACAGGTCTATTATTTGTCGTTGCCGGCATAGCTGCCCTATAGAATCTGGTTCACCTTGATGATCAGGCTCACTGCGCGTTTGGCGTTCGCATTGTGAACAGTCACCGCCCGCCTCACCTCTTCCTCGTTCTCATCCAGCATCGCGTTTAAAATATGCTCATGCTCCTTTACACCCGAAATGTCCTTTTCCCGGGACTGCTTGCGGAAGATGTAATTGGTGTAGAGGAAAGGATCAATATAATGGAACATATCCATAATCTTTTTGCTGCCGGTGCATTTTAAATACATTTCATGAAATTCCCGGTCCAGACGGTAATTCTCCAGATAAGCGTCCAGGGAGGAAACATACCCCTCCGACGAGATGATCCGTAAGTGGTCTTCCACGTTCTTGAACAACTGGTTCCGGACGTCTTCATTGTATGTTACGGTGGTTATAATTTGTTTCGTCATATACAGATCCAGCATCAGGCGCATGTCAAAGATTTCCTCTATCTCTTCGGTGGAAACCAGCTTCACATGCATGCCCTGGCGGGGGAAATTTTCAATAATGTTTTCGGAAATCAGCCGGTTGAGCGCCAGCTTTACCGGGGTTTGGCTGGTTCCGTAACGCTCTGCCAACTCATTGATGTTGATTCGCTCCCCCGGCAGCAATACGCGTTCGGTAATTTCCCTGCGGATATTTGCGTGTATTGTATCAACCAGCGTTATTTTCGGCGCGTTTCGGCTCATAAAGCACACTCGTTCCTCTCGTTAAAAAACATTATTCTACAAATAAAAAACTTTTTACTGTATAAATAATACTTTAGATCAAGAGGATTGTCAATATTGAATAATAAACAATAACTTATTATAATTTTTATGTAATCTGTTTGTTGTATATTTTCATTAAAACTCTTTGCAAAAATTAGTGATAATTGTGATATTGACATTATTTTGCTTACAATATATAATTTCAGTTATAGAAAATTTTTTTTTACAAATAAAATATTTAATTTACATTTATAGGTTCGGCATTGGAACCGGGCGGTTTTGTGCGTATGGCAGTTGCGATGCTGGATATATATGTTAAGGAGTGACGAAAATCATGAAAGCATTGATATATCTTGGACCAAAGCACGTGGAGGTAACGGATATACAGGAACCCGCTCTAAAGGACGGCCAGGTAAAGCTGAGGATTAAATATTGCGGTATTTGCGGTTCCGATATCGGCATTTTTCTGGGAACGCATCCCCGTGCAAAAGCTCCCTTGGTGTTGGGACATGAATTCCTCGGTGAGGTTATAGAGGACGGTAAAAAACTGAAAAAAGGCGACCGCGTCGTCGCTTACCCGCTTCTTTCCTGCGGAAAATGTCTTCCCTGTCGCACCGGCAACGCTCATGTCTGCAATACGCTGGGGCTCATCGGCATTGACACCGACGGCGGCATCTGCGGGTATGTGTGCGCGGACGAGGATATTTTGTTCAAGGTTCCAGACAGCGTTTCCGATAAAGCGGCCGCGGTGATAGAGCCTCTCGCGGTGATTGTGCGGGCTGTTCATCAAAGCGGCTTGCAGGCGCTGGACGCCACCGTGGTAATTGGCGCCGGGCCCATCGGCATGCTCACCGGCATGGTGCTGAAGCATCTGGGCGTGTCCAAGGTGTTTATCTCCGATGTAAACCCCAACCGGCTGGAGCTGGCAAAAGCTTTCGGCATGATTCCTGTAAACCCTCAAACGGAGAATTTGGAACAGGTGGTAAAGGCCGCAACCGGCGGGGAAGGCGCGGATGTGCTGTATGAATGCAGCGGCGTTGAATCCGCGGCTCTTCAAATGACGGACATCACCCGCGTGGGCGGCATGATTTGCATGGTGTCGGTACATAAGGCGCCCCACAATGTAAACCTGAGGGACTTTAACTTTAAAGAGCAGAGGATGATCGGCACCCGGGTCTACACAAAAGAGGAGTTCCGGCAGGCGGTAGAATTTTCCGTGGACCTACAGGAGCAGCTGGAGCGCGTCGCAACCCATATTGTTCCCTTGAAAGACAGCGCCAAGGTGTTCGACATGATTGCGGACCCCGACAGCGGCACCATTAAAGTGCTGGTTGACTGTACGGATTTCTGATGCCCGCAAAATGAAATCCGCCGCGGAAAGCAGGGGCGGCAATCTGAAAGAAACTATATCGATGCAAAGCGGCAGAATGGAGCTTAATATGCACATATTGGCATTGGAATCCAGCACGACTTCTGCAAAGGCGATGCTTTACAACGCGGCCGACGGTACCTGCGAGGTGCGCTCCCAGGCTTACCGGCTCCGGCACGGCGATGTCAGCATACACGACGCGGAGGACGTGTTTCGCGAAACCATACAGCTGGGCAGAGAAATGTCCGCGGGTAAGGAGATTGGAGCGGTGGCCCTAAGCGGGACATGGCACAGCGTCATGCTTTGCGACCATGCCATGAAGCCCCAGACCCCCGTATATCATTGGTCCTATACCGGAGCGGCGGCCTTGTGTCAAAAGCTCCGCCGGGATCAGCGCTATGTGCGGTCCTATTATCAAAAAACCGGCTGCATGGTCAACGCGATTTATCCCTATTTCAAGCTGAGGCTGCTTGCCGAACAGGGATACGATTTAAAGAACTATAGAATTCTTGGGCAGGGCACCTACAATACCTACCGTCTTACCGATGAGTGGGTGGTGTCGGATTGTATCGCGTCCGGAACCGGCCTGCTGAATATTCGCGACAAGACATATGACATGGAGCTTCTGGAGGACCTGGGGATCCAGCCCTCCCAGCTGGGACGGCTGGTGACCTATAAGGATACCGCGCCTCTCAGCGAGGGGGGCGCCGCTCTGCTGGGCCTGCCCGCCGGGATCCCCGTCGTCCCCACCATATCCGACGGCGCACTGAACCAGGTAGGCTCCGGCGCCTTGCGGGAAAGCGTTATGACCTTTTCCGTGGGTACCAGCGGAGCCATTCGGCTGACGACAAAACGGCCGGTTATTCCCGAAATCCCCAGCACTTGGTGTTATCTTGCGCCTGGCACATGGCTGTCCGGCGCGGCAACCTCCGGCTGCTGCAACTGCATTGATTGGTTCAAAAGCCAGATATGCGAGAACGCCGTCAGCTATGAGGAGCTGGACAGAGGGGCCGCGGGGGCCGTGAAAGAAATCCCCGTATTTTTGCCTTTCCTTTTTGGGGAGCGCTGCCCGGGATGGGACGATAAGCGGAGCGCTGGTTTCTTTTCCATAAAACCGGCCCATACAAAAGCGGATCTGTACCGCGCGCTGCTGGAGGGAGTCCTGTTCAACCTGTACCAATGCTACGAGGTGCTGCGCAAAACCAACGGAACGCCAAGCAAAATAAAATTGTCCGGCGGTATCCTCAATTCCCCTATTTGGCTCCAAATGTGCGCCGACATTTTCGGCGTGGAAATGGAGGCGGACAAGGTGGCCCATGCCTCGCTGCTGGGGGCCGTTGCCTTGGCGCGCGAGAATCTGGGGCTTATTCCCGACTTGTCCCGGGTAAGCAGCTCCGGCGGGCGGCTGATCACGCCCAATCCGGACATGACAGCCGCGTATGAGGAAAAATACGCGCGCTACCTGGACTGCTACCACAGAACCACGGAAGATTGATGATGTCTGCCAGGAAAGCAGGCGTAATCATAAAACGCTATAGTAAATCGCTCATGAAACATTAGGAGGAACGTTATGAAAAAGACTGTTAAAAAAATCTGTGTTGCTCTGGCGGCTATTATGGCCCTGTCCCTGACCGCCTGCGGCGGCTCCGCTACCAGTGGTTCCAGCACGAGCGGCTCCGGCACGGGAGACGCGGCTAGTCCCACCGGCACTGCGTCCCCCGAAGAAGTGGTAAAGCTCAAATTTGCCGGAGTTACATCCGATTCCGCCAAGCAAGCGTCCGAGCTTTTCAAGGAAATAGCCGAGCGGGAGTCCGGCGGCAGCCTGGAAATCACCCTGTATCCCGACAATATGCTGGCTGACGACCGCGTTGCCATCGAGACCACCCAGTTTGGCGACATCGACATCGGCACAAGCTCCACCAGCCCTCTATGCACCATGTACGCCGATTTCTACCTCTTTGACTCCCCGTACCTGTTCCTCAGCAAGCAGGAGGTTTATGATTTCATTGATGGCGAAACCGGCAAGACTATTCTGGATGGCATGGAGTCCATCGGCCTGAAAGGCCTTTGCCTGTGGGAGAACGGCTTCCGCAACTTCACCAATAACAAGGTAGCTGTCAGCAAGCCCGCGGATATGGCTACCATGAAAATCCGTACCATGGAAAATGAAGTGCATCTCGCCGCGTGGAAGGCTCTGGGCGCAAATCCCACTCCCATGGCCTTTGCCGAGGTGTTTACCGCTTTGCAGCAGGGAACTATCGACGGCCAGGAAAATCCCCTGGGCATCATCAATGCCAATAAATTCCAAGAGGTACAGAAGTACGTATCCATGATCCAGCATGTGTACACCCCCTACATCGTCTGTATGAACCTGGACAAATGGAATTCCCTGTCCGATAATCAGAAGGCCGCCATGGAAACCGCGGTTGCACAGTCCACTACCTACCAAAGGCAGCGCTCCCAGGAAATCGAAGACGAAATCCTTGCTAACTTTGAAAGCCAGGGAGTAAGCGTCATCCACTTGAGCGATGACGAGAAGGCTGTTTTCCAGCAGATTATTACCGACAACGATATCTTTTCCCTAGTAAAAGAGAAAATGGATAATCCCCAGTATCTTGATGCGGCTCATGCAAAATAAGAACCACAATAACAGCTTCGGCGTGCCGGTTACAGGCACGCCGAGCCCCCTATTTTTTTAATTGAAGGGAGTGTTGTCGGATGAAAAAGGTTCTAAAGTGGATGGATGACAACCTGGAAATGTCTATTTCCATTGTGCTGATGTCCGGGATGACGGTGCTCATTTTCATTCAGGTAATTATGCGCTATATCTTCAAAAACTCCTTGAGCTGGTCGGAGGAGCTTGCAAGATACCTGTTGATTATCTGCCTGATGTTCATTACCTACATACCACAGATTTCCCTGTGCCTGCCCAGCGTCTTCATGAAGTAATAGGCTCTTATCATGCCTCTGCTTCGCGACGGGGTTCAGAACAGGTCTTATGCTTGTGCCGACGTAAGGCGGCGGATTGGAGCTCATTCTCATGTACAATCTATATATGGATTCAGGGACCTCTAATACAAGGGCTTATCTGCTCAAGGACTTTGCCCTGGTGGATACCGAGGCGGTGAAAGTGGGGACAAAGGATTCCGCCATATCCGGCGGTAACGACGTGCTGCTTTCCGGCATGAAGAGCTGCTGTGACAAGCTATTGGCGCGCAACGGACTGGAGATGTCCGCTGTTGCCGAAATCTGGGCTTCCGGGATGGTAACCAACACCTTCGGCATTGTGGAGGTGGCGCATGTCAGCACGCCGGTAACCGCCCAAAAGCTTTTGGACACGGTTTACCGGCATCAGGAGGAGAGGTATTTTCACCGCGAAATCAACCTGATCCGCGGCGCGAAAACCGCCCGGCCGGGGCAGGAGGTATCACTGGAAAACATTTCCTTGATGAACAATGTCCGGGGGGAGGAGATCGAAGCCGTTGGATTGGTGGCCTGCAATATCCTGCCGGGGATCTGGACTGCGTATTGATCTCCCCGGGTTCCCACACCCACATGCTGCATGTGGTAAACGGCGTCATGACCGATATTCTGTCCAGCTTCACCGGCGAGCTGAATTACGCTATTCGCAAGGATACCATCCTGGGCGGCGAACTTGACGACACACCGGTGAAAATGGAGCCGGAGCATGTGCTCCGCGGCTACCGCAACCTGGAGCAGTACGGCTTTACGCGGGCGATGTATATCATCCATGCCACAAAAGTGTTCGATGTCGGCGCAAACGCCGTGCGTTCCCAATTGTTGGAGGGCGTTATCGCCGGCAGTACCGTAAGCGTTCTGCGCAAAAGAATCCGGGATGACTGGAAAGATGTCCGGAAAGTTGTCATTATTGGCGGAAAAGCCTATATGGAGGCCTATGAAATCCTTTGCAGGCATTTGCTGCCGGAGATGGAAGTGGTGTTGTACAATGGGCAAGGGCAGATGAGCCTTGCCTTACACGGCTTCCTGGAAATACTCAGACTACACCAAGAGAAAGGAAGCTAGCACATGGGCAATACTCTGAACATGATACTGGAAAGCAAGATAATTGCCATTGTACGGGGCATTTCCTCGGAGCGGATCGTTCCCACGGTAGGCGCCCTCATGGATGGGGGCATCACCTGCGTGGAGGTAACTTTCAGCGCCAAAAGCCAGGAGGAGTCCAAGGATACCCTAAGGGCAATTTCCATGCTGAAAAAGGAATTCGGCGATGCCATCGCCCTGGGCGCCGGAACGGTGCTGACCCCTCAAAACGTCCGCGATGCGGCCTCGGCCGGGGCGACCTATATGATTTCCCCCAACGCGGATGAGACAGTCATCAAGGAAACCAAAAAACTGGGACTTGTCTCCATTCCGGGCGCCATGACCCCCACGGAAATTATCACCGCCTGGAATTATGGCGCGGACATTGTCAAGCTGTTTCCCGCCGCCACCCTGGGCTTGAAGTATATTGGGGCAATCCGGGGGCCCATTACCCACATCCCCATGACGGCCGTGGGCGGTATAAACGCGCAAAATGCCCAGAGCTTCCTGGATGTCGGCTGCGCGGGGGTCAGTGTGGGCGGCAACCTGGTCAGCAAAAAACTCATTGAAGCCGGCGATTATCAGGCGATAACAAAGCTGGCTTTGGAATACAATTTGAAGTAAGGAGCTCCCGCCATGAAAAAAGTACTTGTCACCTCCCGTTCCTTCGGCAAAACCAGCGACCGGCCCTTTCAAATACTGAAAGACGGCGGATTGGAATTCACCCTTATGGGTGCGGACTTCGACGAACACGCTTTTGCCAAAGCGGTGCCGGACTATGACGCGCTGATTATTGGAGCGCACCCCTTTCGTCCGGAGGATATGGAGCAGTGTAAAAAGTTAAAAATCGTCTGCAAGCACGGCGCGGGCCTGGACAATATCGATCTGAAAAAAGCGGGGGAGCTGGGCATTACCGTCACCAACGTACCGGCAATGAATTCCAACGCGGTGGCCGACCTTGCCTTTGCCCATATCCTCAACATCAGCAGAGGGATTTCCCAAGCCAACGCATGGGTACGCCAGGGTCAGTGGAAAACCTTTATCGGCAGGGATGTGTACGGAAAAACCCTGGGGCTTGTGGGCTTTGGGGCGATTGCCAAAAATGTTGCCCGGAGAGGGAACGGTTTTTCCATGAAAGTTCTCGCCTGCGACCCCTATCTTCAGGAGGTACCGGAGGAGTTCGCGGGGTACGTGACCCTGTGTGACTTTGAAACCGTCGCCACCCAAAGCGACATTGTCTCCATCCATGTTCCTCTCACCGATGAAACAAGGGATCTTTTTGACAAAGCCGTGCTGATGGGTATGAAAAAGGAAGCTTTCCTAATCAATACCGGACGCGGCGGCATTGTCAATGAAAAGGACCTTTACGATTGTATGAAAGCGGGGCAGCTTTTGGGCGCGGCCCTGGATGTAACCGACAGCGAGCCGATCCAGCGGGACAATCCCCTCCTTACACTGGAAAACGTGGTAATAACGCCCCATATCGGCATGTATTCCCTGGAGGCGATAAATGCGGTCAGTGTGATTTGCGCGGAAAACGCCGTTAAAAAACTGCGGGGAGAAATTCCCTTGCATGTCGTGGTGTAACACACTCACCAGACTGCCAACGCCTATAGACCTGTTCTGGAACCCAGCCACTGCGCAGGGGTTTCGGAACAGGTCTTATATAAAGCGCGCCTCTTGCGGTGCCGGGACCGGGGTACGCACGACTGCTATTGCCAACGCCATAGCAGCTTTCTCCCCTGCCCGGACGCGGGAGGCGCTTTTTTATGCACTGATGAATACGAGCAAAGGAGGAAATGTTTATGAAAAATCATTCCATTGCCATATATGGACTGGGCGTAATGGGCGGCAGCCTTGCCAAAAACCTGTTATCCCGGGGTTGCCGGGTATCTCTTTACAGCAAGAGCGGCGAGGAGCGCGACCGCTTCTCCGCCTCCTGTACAGAGGGCGCCATGTGCTCCACGCAGGAGGAAATGCTCCGGGGCATGGCCCCGCCCCGGGTTATCTTTCTGATGATAACGGCGGGAAGCCCCGTGGATCAGGTGCTGGAGGAGCTGGCGCCCCATCTGCAAAAGGGAGATGTGGTCATCGACGGCGGCAATTCCCACTATAGGGACACCGGCCGGAGAGCCGATTCCTTTCGGGAGCGGGGAATCCACTACCTGGGCGTG
>Ga0153938_1000731_pt1 | contig 13367 bp, 26 predicted proteins | sample TSNY022MetaG_FD_104740 | JGI IMG/M metagenome (GOLD analysis project Ga0153938, IMG submission 104740) | Attine ant fungus gardens microbial communities from New Jersey, USA - TSNJ022 MetaG | ecosystem: Host-associated > Fungi > Mycelium > Unclassified | place: USA:New Jersey: Brendan T. Byrne... | reverse complement strand
CTTTGCATTCGCATGACTGGCGGCTGCATCCAAGGTGAAATGAAATTCCGAATCCAATTTATTGAAAAAATCCCACGGTGTACACCAATCGTCTTTATTGCTGGAGAAATGCACTTTATCCATTGGCTTCTGCCCCCTTTATTCTCATATTCTTGTCAACTCCCTATATTTCGATTGGCAAGCGTCCCCACTTCTGCCCAGCCTATCCCCGGCCTGCTTTCCCGTTTCTCCGTGGTTAACCAGGTACAACAGAAATCTTTCTTCTTTCCCGCTCCATGGTCTGGGCCCCTTTCTGTCAGGGCATATTTCGATGCAATGGCAGCAAGGATGATTTGGGCATTTCATGGCTGCACCTCCATCGCCTTGCGCAGATCTTCTTTTATGTAGTAGTTGCGCCCGTATTCCTTACAAAGCCTTTCGCACTCATACCCAAATACTGACCAGTCAATATCTGACGGTGCGTAGTTGAGTTTGCCGATTTTCAGCTCGTCTACCCGCCAACAGCGAGCTATGAGTTTATAAACCAATTGTGCGTCAAAAACAGGTTCAAGCGATATCCAGTTTTTAATGCCTTTGTTCCACGCCTCCAAAAGATTGTCTAGGCGTTCTGTATTGGGCGCTGCCTTGGGTTCTTTATCTTCCGCGCCGCTTATTGTTATGCCGAACCAGTCCTTATCATCTAGCAAGTCGAAATCCCTTTGAGCGACAGCGCCGCCTTTTGTAAGAATCTGCACATGCGCTCCAGCCGCCTTGATGCGCTTGATGATTTCCCGCGTTACGGACGTATCCATATCGCAAGGATACGGATCGCACAAAAATCCCAGTTGTATCAATTTCCCTCCGAAATCCCCTATTGACAATTGTTTTTCAAGAGCTGCCAACAAGCCTTTTCTCGGCTCTCCGGGCGCGTGAAATTGTTCACGGGTTTTATGTAATATGCGAGGCGCATAACAGTATACGCATCCGTGGGTACAATTCAAGAATGGATTTATGGCGTATTCGCAGTATTCAGCGGCGCGTCCGCTTGGCTTGTAAATTGGATTCATCCTGATTCCTCCATTTCAATTTTGATTTCCACGTGGGGATTCTTCCGGTCAACTTCCGGCGTCGGCGTCCGCATTTCTGCTATATACTTTCGCCCGTCCCCTGCCAGTACGTCCATGTTTTGCAGCGCATCCAAAATTACCTTGGATGCTCCGGATATCACATTGTCCGGGTCTCTCCTGGCGTCCGGCTCAAAGCATTTTATCTGGATAATCACCGGAGAACGAAACTGTGGTATCTTGGTGGCCTTTGCATACCACATGACCAATTCCATTGCCTCTGCTTTTATCCGGGCTGATTGCTGCCAATTTCGGCCTTTGAGCTGATTGTAACCGGGAAGACGACCCGGGATGGTGATAGTACTCATGCGGATACCCCCGTCATTTCATATATTTTCCACTGGCTATCATAGCTTCAAGCTCATCAAGATCGTAAGATGAATTTTCAAAATTGGCATTGGAATTGTTCGCTTTGTTTCCATTTTTTTGCCTTAATAACAATTGATCGAACTTCTCCCGCAACTTTCCTGTCGACAGAATATTAGCGCTCCAGAATGAATCCTTTTGACTAAATAGGATAATGTCCTGTATTTCCTTTTGCGTTCTCCCGTCTACTCTTACCATTAAGTCGATATGTTTACACCAACCCTGGAAGTCCTTGGGGAGCTTGCATTTCGGGTTATTTTTTTGCATCCGGTCCGCAAGTAGGAGAGAAAGCTTCATTTCGTCCGAATCAGTAGAAAATATTTTTTTAGGTTTTTTCACGTCGGGACTTTGTTCCGACAAAGAGTCCATGTACTCTGCTTTACTCTTCTCTACTTTACTCTGTGGATTAACGCTTACATTTTGAGGGTTAATGTCAACATAAACCACGGTGATGTTAACATTATCAATCAATTGGGCGACATTAACCAAGAGGTATTGTTTTTTGACGGTCAAAACCTTCCTGCGCTTGACAGCTTCCAAATACCTTTTTTGTATGCCTCGCGAGGTCAATACTTGGTATTCTTCAAAGATTTTATTGTCAAATATACCCCGCTTGATAGATGCTGACACTATTTCAGAAACGACGCTGCCACCCACTTTACAGTCACTAGCAAACAACAGCGCAACCTCTTCTGTCCATTCACGATAATAACCATTTCCCCCGTATATTGACTGGAGTAATTTAACGACTACCGCAAATCCTGTCAAGCCAAATTCAGCTTCTATCAGCCTAAATTTATCGTCCAGTGCGCAATCCAAAAGAAAATAATCCAAACCCTCTTTTGGCGGCCTTGCCACTGTATCACCGGCCTTTCAGTTTCAAAACTTCGTAAAGGTAATTAATCTCGTAGTCATGCCCACTTTCTATAAATTAAATCGCTTTCATTCCATCCGGGATAGTGCTCCATCAGATATGCCGCTAGGCGCTCCGCAATGGCCCGCCTTTCTTCTTTCGTGCCGTTGTCATACCGGTAATGGCATCTGTTTCCAAAGCCCGTACAGAGCGTTAAAACGTTCTCTGGAATGCCCTTCCCGCCGTTCTGTCGACTGACAAAATGGGCATTGGGAGCGGCGGTTCTGCATCCGCAGAGGACGCAAGCGCCGCCATCGCGTTCCCACACCTCGGCCTTTACCCGCTGAGGGATATCGCAGGCTTTAGCCCGCTTGTTTTTTCGCCCATTCATTGCACGACCTCACTATTTCTTCCGGCGTTCTCGTATCTATGCCCTGCTCTTTACAATCGAATATCAGCATTTCAGTAAGACGGTACATCTGGTGGCTGTCATATGTACTGGAACCGTAATAGCAAATTATATTTGAGTAGCCCGGAATCTTACCGGTTCCTAAATCCTCACATACCCAGCCTATACCCTTACTGCTCCAATTTTTAATCCATCGTTCTTTTGCATCGTCGCGGATAGGAACGATTTCAAAATTATCGCCAATTCCCTTGATGTATTCCCGGTAGATTTCCTCCATGCTGATATTCAAGACCGCCGCCAGTTTCCCGGCCAAAGTCCAAAAATATGCGTTTGCATCAAGGCTGCGCTTTTCGGCGTATTTTTCAATAGATATGGTCAAGTCAAGTTCCCTTGCATCATCGGCAATTTTCTTGATTTTCTGTTTGGAATCCTTATGCACCTTGAAAACCATTTCCATATCGCCGGTTGTGAAGTCCTGCCGCAAGCCACTGAATGTACAGCGGAATGTGCCTATTTTCTTAGCCATGCTATTCCACCTTAACGGTCTTTTTCTCTGGTTTGGCCTGTTCAATATCCTCGATTTCATCTGCCAGCGAATAACCCATAAGCACCTCCGGGCAGTAGACGCGGGCAAAAAAAGCAGCAGCGCGATACATAAGCATTTGACGAGTCATGGTCGGCCATTTGGAAGTTTCATCTCCTGTTTGGCGGCTCTTCTTGCTCCACCAGCCCTCTGCCTTTGCCATTGCTATTGTGATTTCCGTTCCCATAAGCACTTCTCCGTCTGACTTGCGAACCGCCATACAATAGCACCCATAATTATCTTTTTCTTTTTCGCCGATAAAAACAAACTTGACTTCTCCCTTGAATTTCCCGCTTCCGTTGATAAGGGCGACACATGATTGTCCGCTCCACGATGGTCTGCCTTTCACAATGTACAGGTTTTGCATGACAAGAATCGGAGAAACATTCATGCGCCCAGCTAATTCGATAGCGACAAAACAGTTATCGGGCTTGCCTTGATAATCTGACGGAACCATCGTACTGTTTGCGTATATGGTTGCCATTTGCTTAATAACCTTGTATAGCTTCACGGTATCGGCAAGGTTTTTGGCTTGTTGCAATGCAAGTGGATTAACGCCGCTCATATCTGGCATATCCGGCTGTTGCTCCGCCACTTCTGGAACGATCGGCATAGTAGGCTGTAGGCTCATTTGGTCAGGCATTATACAATCCTCCCTCTCGGCTGCTTATTTCGCAGCGAATAATGCATGTTGTAACAGGAATAAAATTCGGTGTTGTCGATAACCACGGGATATAGACGATATTTGCCGGTGGGTAAAAGCTGCAAGCAATAAAGCGCATCCGCCGTGAAGCCATGCGGCATGAGTAATTCCCGATAACCGTTCAATTGCGCCTTGATAAGCGGCTTTTTAATTGCGGAATTTGTCTTGTAGTCTACGATGGAACATTGTCCTCGAAATATCCCGGCCCGGTCAGGCGTTCCGGCATAAAGCATGGTAGGATGCGCAAACGGCTTTTCGCTGTAAAGCCATTCCGGGCGCTCGTCACGGATGAACGCGGCATATGCTTCTATGTAGCCGGTTAAGTGAGGCTCAACAGGGCTTTCGCCGTATAGGTCAATATTCTGCGTGATTTCGTGAATTGCCGTCCCACGGTCTGCCGCCCGATCAAGCACATACTGGTTAATATCGCCGTAAACTTCGCGGGAAAGAAAGCGGAGTATTTCTGAAACGGATGGAATGATAACACCGTTATACTCGTATTCATGTGTCTGGTTGTAAAATTTGAGGCTCACTTTTTCGCCTCCTTAAATATTCACGTTCTGCCGCTTCCTCGGCCTCCGTCTTTTCAATGTCGATATATACCCGCTTGCCCGATCTGGTTATGACAATGCCGGGGTTTTCCTGTTTCATGCCGTTTTCTCCATCAATATTTCCTGCACAATCTCAGCGGGCCAACTTTTCCCAGCGCAATAATACACCCGGGCCTCGGAGAAATCCTTGTATGTGACTGCTCCATGCACTTCAAATTCCATACCGGTGACAGTTTTGATTTTTAATCCCTGCATAAAACTGAATCCTCCCTCATGTTCTCATGCTCCATATCCTCCAACGTATACCACCAATCCTCATACGGCAAAATCTCGTCAACGTCAGGCGGCTCCAAACGCTCAAGCCTTTCCAGCGCCCGTTGATCTTCAATGGATAGCACTTGATGCACCGCCTTTCAATGTGACACTCCCATTGCGGAGCGTTCCATGATCGCCCACCACGAATTATTCGTGCATTCATTCATTAATGCAAACCCGCTTGAAATTACACGCCATCCCAAATCTGCATTGCGGTTTAATTCTCGATCAAATAATCCATCGTTATGGCAAAAGATAGTTTTGTACTCCACTTGACACACAACCTTTCCATATATATAATAAAGATGAATAGTTTCCTTTGCCGCCTTGGTGTTGCTTCACCGGGCGGCGTTTTTATGCAACGAGATGTTTTGATTCATCGTAATTTTTAAACCGACGCTGCCTCTTATTGTTTATAGTCTCGATATGCCGCATCCGGTTTTTAGATTTACGCCCCTCTGTCTTATATCTTGCATTTGATTTAGCCTTCGCACTCTCTTTTCCGTGCGCATGAATTCCCATATTACTGCTCCTTTCAATCTGCCCTATCGTGATTCCGTCACGGTGGGCGGCGCTTATTTCTTCCTGATTTTCGATATGATAGCCGCTACGATTAATAATGCCGCCTCAGCCAACAGGCAAAAGATAAAGCCCGCTGCAAATGAGTTGATGTAAGTTAAATCCACCCCTCCGTCATTTTTTCCGTTCTGCCAAAGCATTATGACATTTACCACCAGAATCAAAATGCTGAAATTCCCTTCCTTAAACCAATCAAACATGCTTCCTCCCGTCTATTCCTCAAGCCCGTCCGGTGCAACTATTTTCAACTTTCCGACGCTGGGCGCACAATGGTATTCCAGCGTTCCTTTTGCGCCGCCCATCACAAGCACTACAGCGCGTTCGTTTTTAGATACATTAGGGCCGGATTTATCCCGTTTAATGATGATATTATTTTCGGTCCAAACGTTTCGAATGTCTTTCCCGGCCGGAACGAACGCCAACACTTTTCCGGTATGCACTAGCTTTCTCAAGCCATCAGCTAGTTTGGTCCAGGTTGTCCATTGGACAGTATCGCCAATTTTGATTTCGCTCATAACGCTCCCTTCTTTTATGCATATGCCACTCATTCTTCGCCGATCTTCTCTCCGGCCCACCGCGCAAACGTCTGTCGCGTCATATTACCCTGTTGTCCCGCCCTTCGATTCTTTTTGGCTCCATCATGGATAATCTCATATGGAGTTGCAGCTCTGCCGGCGGTCTTTCTTTTCTTTTCGATCTTTTGGATCACCTCGCACTTGACTTCGGGCGTGGCATTTTGGAGGCCGTCAAGGCGATCCAGAAAAAATGAGTGGTCAATCATATTTCGGTTCAGCAGCTGCAGGATCCGATCCGCCGCTTTCTTGGTAGTGGTGGGGGCTTCTTCCTGGACCTGCAGGGCGATGTCTTGTATCACTTGCGAGGGCATTCTTTCCCAGCCCACACCGATGTATGTAAGCACCTCCCCCCAGCCTTGCCGATACATCCAAAAGCCCCATTCGCCGGGGTTGGTGTCACGTAGGCGATCAAAGCGGTGCGGTCGCTTCTCCAGATGGATACCGAAGCCGCACATACTGCAACCGGTGCGCTGGGCTTTGGGAGTGTACAGCGTGCCGTCCTCCCGGCGCGCAATGCCGCCGTAGATTTCCGGTACCGGTACGTTGAGGTCGAGGGCAAGCTGCAGGATGTCCTGCCGGTCAAATATCGCAAATGGAGCGCTGCGGGTAGTTTTGCCGTACAGATTGCAGCCGTTGATCATGAGGGATTTCTCCCGCCGCCCATGCTCCGACGCCATAAGGCCGAGATAGGGATAGCTTTTATGGTCTCGCGCGTAGATGTCGCAGGGCCGCTCTTTGAGATAGTAACAGCATCGATCCGACACCTTAAACGGGCAGATCTGGTAATCGGTTCCGTATCGCTCATTCTCGGGGCCGCCAAACTTATTCAACCATTTTTGAGACATCTTCATGCGGGTGCCTTTGCGGTTGCCCCCATACTCCCCCGTCTCGCCGGTCATGATTGCGTGGCGCACGGTGGCGTTGTCCTTGGAAGGATTTTGGAGCAGAGCGATCTTGCCGGCGGTTTCCTTGCTGAGCACAGGATAGCCAAATTCCCGGAGCACTTCCACCTTGCTTTTGAGGGGCTTCAAGGATTGGACTCCCAGCTGCTTGTGTATGGCCTGGATACTTTTATCCTCCAAAGAGGACACCGATACAGCCGGCAGATCGATCCCGATTGAGCGCAGGAACAACAGCAAGGTGATGCTGTCCAAGCCTCCCACGGATATATGTACATTCTTTCCCTGCTTGTTGATTTCTTCGTAGAATTCCCAGGCCCGCTGCCGGGCGTGATTCACTTTCGCCTCATAGGGCAAGCTTTGCTTTTGCCGGAACACGGCTATTTTGTAGTCTGTGTTGTTGGCTTTCATCCGCTCCATTACGTTTTGCGCCATGGGCTTGCTCCCTCCATAGATTGCAATATCTCCCGCGAATACGCCGTACTGGTCAGCCCCTTCTCCAGCATCCGGGCCTCGCCACAGTTGTATGCCGTCAGTGCCTGTTCCAGCGGGTAGCGGTGCCAGTAGTCCGCCAAGATAACCACCCCCGCCTCGATGCCGCCCTCGGGCGTATGTACATCGATCCCTTGCTCTCTCATATCCGGCCATGCGATTGCATTCACCATCATAAAACCGGTGGAATAAAGTCCGTTGGAGTCCATGACGGTCAAATCCCGGTAGCCTGTTTCTTGGTACATTACGGCCAGTACAACCTCATAGGGTACGTCATATTCCTGGCAGAGATTCCAAGTGCATTCCTGCAAATCGGCCGGCAACGGAATGTCCATAGGCGTAAAGACGGGCGCTGGGGGCTCCACGGGCTCCATTATGACTACTTGTATGGGTTCGGGGTGCTGGACTACATCTTGGGTTGCTATGGCCTTATGAGCCTCCTGAGCGTCTTCTTTGAGTGCGGTTATCTGTACGGCCTGCGATGCGGCGCAGATTATCATGAGGGCAAAGCAGGCCATGATTATTATGTAGAATCGTCGTGAGTCCATTGGTATCACGTCCTTTATGTATTGTCGGAAACTTTGATTGCTTCTTGTTTCTTCTGCATCCTCAGAAAATAAGGATTCGGGATGAAGTTTTTACATTGGCAGAGTTTATTAAATATTTCTTGCTGGGATGATGTCACGAAACGTTCCTCCCGCAATACCGATTGATAAAATAGATTTGTCCTTTGCCTGTTACCTTGGTTGTGCGCGTAATTCTCACACTGCCGTCTGGATTATTGATTGTGCGTTCCCGGACCTCAAATAATCCCAACTCCATACCGCGCTGTGTGGGCATATTATAGCGCTCTCCCTGGCTGCACAGATATCCATTATCCCGCAATTGCTGAAATAGACGGTTCTGTCCAATATCCACTCCATTTTGCTTAATGAGCTTTGCAAGATCTCCCACCAGAATTGATGTATCGGAGGTCTTGACTGCTTTCGCGAATAGAACCATTGGCTGTTGCTCATGGACGGTTTGTTCCAGTTGATGGATTTTCCGGTCCGCCAACTTCAACGCCCGCGCCATAACTTGCTCTGGGGAATTCCAAGCCGATTCAAGTTGGATAAAATATTGCCGTGCTTGCTTGCCGCGCTCATTACGCTGAAGCATGGAAATTTCCTTTGCCATTTCAACAGTGAGCTGGTGGTCAGTGGCTGGGCGGCCTCCGGTACTTTCCGACAAAAATGTCGTAAAGTCTATTTCATGCGAAAATCCATATTCGCACATGCGGGGAAACCACTTGTCGTATGGGGTTGCTACCTCCAGAAATCTGTGAAGTTCCCGCCCGGATACCCTTGGCGTGTCATTGTCATAGCTGATTTTGATAAGCTCATTCACTCTCGGACCATCCTCCAATCGTCTCTCAAATTCATCAATCTGAACATGGTTCGTTATCATTTGGCATATGTAGCAATACATAGATTTGATATGGCCCGGATTTGTCCGGCCCCGCGATTTTGGCGCGTCCGTAATGTTTTCACAATGATTGCAACGGAATTGGCGTTGTTGGAGGCTCATATGCTATGCCCCCTTCATCATCGACGCTATCAGCGAAATAAGTTGATCTGCCCCCATGTCCTCGCCGCTATCCCAGCGATCAAATCGCTTGCGATGTATGCGATATTGCCAGCCTCCGGTTTCTTCGTTATGGAATACCTCAGCATATGGATATAATTTTTGCGTACGATCCCTATGATAATCTCGGCGCAATTCTTCCGTCATTTTCTCAACACTTAATCCCTTCCGCTTGGCAAGCTCGGCGGGGAGCATGTATTCATCTGGTAGGGCGTTCCGGGCCATATATTTCACCTCCCTATAACGCGCAACCGCGCAAGCATACGATAAAAAATCCAATCAAGAGCAGTGCAATCACCCTCGCCCAAGTTGACGTTATGCGCAGCCAATACTCTTGCTCCTGCGTCAGGCGCGGTTTCGATTCGTGGCGAGAGAGCCGCGAAGACTCAAGAAAAACATCCTTGTCGCCCTCCACGTTCTTTATGGCCTCGCAATAATTAAGGAATGCCTCTCTGTCGGATTCGCTCATAAGTACGATTTTTCTTTTCATGGGAAAACTCCTTTCTTGTGTTGGAGCCGAACCCATGCTATAATGAACATGGGCGCAACTTCCGCTTAAATGGTTTGCGTCCTACAGGGTTTCCCGTGGCCGGTCAAGTCAACGGGAAACCCTTTATTTATTGCGATAAACCGATTACTAGACAAAAGAGTAGTTCAATGTAAATCAAGCCCATCAGTAATATTGGAATTATGTGTTTCATGGCTTACCTCATTGTAGTTGATGTCAAGTTTTGGTATAATCTCCCTATGGGGGTATGTGTAATGGCTAAAATCAGCGATATTCTGAATCCAAATAGCGCCACGAACAAGGCAATGCGCTTACCAATCCTGCAAAACGAAATCAATATTGAACCAGAAGAAATCAAAAATATGCTTGAGACGCAATCGGAAATTGACTTTGCTCCTATCCGCGCTGCGGATTCCGTTGAGGCTATTCTGGATAAACTTGAAACTGAACGCCAAGAACGGAAGCGCGGCGATAAAACAAATCGAATTATTGCAATCGGAACCTTGATAATTGCCCTGCTCACTCTTGTAGCAACTATTGCAGTGCCTTTGTTAATATCAAGATTTGCAGGATAAGCGTACAAATATTGACAACAAATATCACCAAGTAAATGCGATTCATATGTACTCCCTCCCGCCGCTTGGGCGGCTTTAATTAACTGGCCTCGCCTAACGCCGAATCGATAGCCTTGAAAACTTCCGCGAGCTGTTCCAATCCTGCATATTTCCGTTTATAAGCCTGCAAATCCCGCAAGGCTTTACGGTACATTTCGTCACTGTATTCTTTGGTCCTTACAACCACGTTGACCGGCTTATAATCGTTTTGAATGCTTACGAATGCCCGCACCGGCTCCGTGATTTCCTCGTCATTGACAGTGACGGTAACAATATTTCTGATAAGCTCCTGTGCTTGCACTTCCCGATATCGTTCGGCGGCGTTTTGATCGTCCCATTCAAAACAATTATGTAAAACTGCGTCTTCGGAACGGCTTTCATCCACAACTGCATCCGGCGTGAGGGAGTTGTGGGTTTGAGTGATTCTTTCCAATTCCTCACCCGCCGCCTGTGCGTCAATTTTGTATAGCGGTAATTTCCATTGATATATCATGTGATTTCTCCTTTCGTAAAATCCGTGCCTGCCATGCCGTGCCTTGCCCCGCCAAGCCCTGCCAAGCCTCACCTAACCTCGCCTGCCACACCAGACCTCGCCTAATCCCGCCAATCCACAACTGACCTTTCCTGCCTTGCCAGAACACTCCGAACCTTACCGCACCAGAACGTAACTCGCCTAGCCTGCCATGACTTGACATACCGTACCTGACCGCGCCCCAACGTACCCAGCCTGCCACGCCGTAACGCGCCGTTCCCCGACACGCCTGAACAAGCCTAACCATACCTGCCTCACCAAGCCTCGCCACTCCTCGCCAAGCCCCGCCTCGCCAAACCTTGCCCTGCCTGCCTCGCCAACGTTTTATACTGGTATCTCCAGTTGATTACCTTGTGCCATATTTGCGTCCAGTTAGGCGCTCGTAAGCTTTGCAATCTTTTTTGAACTGTATATGAGCTGCTTTTGCGCCAGCTTCTGCGCCAGCTTCTCTAATTTGCTCCATTGAAGCATTGGGGTTTTGCGCCATGAATTTCGCGAAGGCCTTAGCATTTCTTTTTGAGGTATCCAATTAACTCCACTCCTTTTTATTATTCAACATGATACATGCCAAATGTGCCGCCCTTTTCGGCTCTCCATTCACCAATGCCACAAGCGAAACCACCAAGATTGAATAGATTCACAATTTGCTCTGCGGATATTGCGGATGCATTATATTTCACGCCGACTTCTGCGCTCCACTCCTTAAACTCTCCGCGATAACGAATGTCAACTGTCATTCCGATACGCACCATATCCTCGCGCATTTCGGGAATCCCATTGATTTCGACAAATTCATTGTCAATGTGGAAAGCGGCGTATGTACTTACCTTGTCTTTAGTAACTCCGCTACGATACCCGGCAGACACAGCGGAAGCCTTGAATGCAACGGATGGAAAGCCAAAGGTTGCGCCGTTCTTGATTGCCTCCGCGAATCCTTTCTCGGTTTTTTCCTTTGGTTCATGGGAAAGCCAATAAATACTGTCGATAAAATCCGCGACCGGAACCTTTGCGTCTTTGCCCTTTTTAGCCTTCTTCATGTGCTTGTCGAGAATTTCCTTTTTAGCCTTTTCGCTCCATTTGTGCATGATAAGCGGGGAATCGCCCACGATTTTCAGCGTAAGCCCTTGAATGTCGATTGCCGGGATGATGATTTCTTTTGTTTCTGCCGTTTTCGTTGCCATTAATAAATCCTCCTTGTAATTGCACAAGGAACGTGATATAATTTAGTCAGGCTCCTTGTGAGTGTTTATATATCCTCTACTTTGCTTTGGTCGGCGTGGGTAGAGGGTATTTCTTTTAGCTGGCCCTATTATCTACTTTAGGTAGAGTATCAGGCAAAAAAATATAATCCATAGGGATTCCGGACAATTCCCCGATCTGTCTAAGATACCGTGACTCTGGAGATGTTTTCCCGCTTTCCCAATTCTTAATCGTGCTTGTATGTACGCCTAATTTTGACGCCAATTCTGCTTGTGTAAGTTTGGCGTTCACTCTGGCAGCTGCTAAACTAATATGAAGTTTCTCCATGTTTTCACCTCCTGCGTATACTCTACCACAAGTAGATTGCCGTGTCAAGACTAAAAGTAGATTTTTTTATGCTATCTGTTGACAAACTTCTACTTTTGGTGTAATGTATGATTAAGGAGGTGAATAAAGTGTCTAATGAAAAGTTGATATTCTCTAAAATGCTCAACTACTATATGAATAAAAACGGAAAGACGCAAGTTGATTTAATCAATGATCTTGGAATAAACAAGTCCACAATATCAACTTGGTGTAATGGCACAAAGATGCCTCGAATGGGAACAATTCAAACACTGGCTGATTATTTCGGTATTATGAAAAGTGATTTAATAGAAGAAAAGCCCGCCACCATTGAAGATGACGGGCTTTCGGGACAAGAAAAGCAATTATCAGAATTATTTAAGAATTTGAATGAGGATAATCGGGATATATTACTTGATCTTGCTGCCTCATTAAAGCGCAAGCAAAATCAATAAGTACCTGCTTGTCGGCGCTGGATAGACATTTAGCGATTTTCATGAGTTTGGAATGCTTGTCTTTTTTCTCCGCATTTCCTCCGCGCCGTACCAAGGACTCCGCTTCATTTAAGGCAGAGGCCGCCGGGGAGTGCGTGATCGTTCTTACGTCATTCATGTTGTCCACTTCTTTCTTTTTATGTGCAATCGCGGTCGTTGCCCAACATCAGACTTTATTTACACTTTATCATTTTTGTATTGTAAATATTGTCATATATTGGAAATACTATGGATAAAATGTTGGAACCACCAGAGGAATATAAAGAGTGATATTTTCTAAGATTTCCCATAAGTAAATCATAAAACAAATGTTCTTAAAAATCAATCCGCAGAATAACCAAATCGCAAGTAATATTTGCGTGTTCTTTTTATGTGGCAATTGCATTTTTTGGAGAAGTTGAAAGCCATTGACGTGGGGAGGGATAGGCATGGGGCGTAAAGCAAATGGCGAGGGAACCATAACGAAGTTACCCAGCGGCAAATACCGGCTGCGCACTGTGGACCAGATCGACGGAGTAACCGTCCGCAAGTCTTTTACCGCATCGTCGCCTACGGCCTGTAGGAAGGCCCACAAGGAATGGCTTGCCTCCGATAATAAGGTGCCCATAGAGCGCGTGAAGACG
>Ga0153938_1000717_pt1 | contig 13481 bp, 10 predicted proteins | sample TSNY022MetaG_FD_104740 | JGI IMG/M metagenome (GOLD analysis project Ga0153938, IMG submission 104740) | Attine ant fungus gardens microbial communities from New Jersey, USA - TSNJ022 MetaG | ecosystem: Host-associated > Fungi > Mycelium > Unclassified | place: USA:New Jersey: Brendan T. Byrne... | reverse complement strand
CTAAATCACTCCAACCGCTTAAACCTTTTAAATCATTGTCGGCATAGCGCACTGCCCGCAATCTTTTTTCTTCAGTCATTACCAAAATTTTAGCTTTGCCGTTTTCTAAATATAAATGTGTTGCGTGATACGGGCGAATACATGTCGAAGCTGAATCTGAATCGCTGCCCAAAATATCTTTGGCAAGCAGCCGTACTGCAGCAGTTTTATCTTCAAATGCTGCTTTGAATTTTAATTTTTCATCTTTATAATAAGGTTCAAGTCCGGGACTTATTATAGTTATCCATTTAGGCTGATTTAAATTGCCGTCAGGATAAGCATTTCTCATTACATGTGTCTTTAAATTGTCGCAATATTGTTTATAAAAATCATCAGTAACTATTCCGCCATTTTTTATGAGAGTTTCTTTCAAAATACCTCTGTGGAAAGGTTGAGGTTTTATAATATATTTACCGTCAGGTGTAGTTGTGCCTTTAATAAAATTTTCAACAATTTCAACTCGTGTATTTAATGGAATATTAATTCCTTCGTGATTGTAGTTCAGTTTATAGCGCCATTCATCAAAAGCTTTAAAATTTGAGTCATCTATATCATCATCATAATTAAAATGATTAAACCGTCCGTTTTTAAATAATTTTTCAAGTTTTTCTTCATCAGGATTTTCAACAAATCCATTGAAATTAGAATGAGAAATCGGTCTATAGGTATTAAAAGTAATTTTCACTATTTTTATTCCTTAAATTTTGTAATGTTATATTAAAACTCCTGAAAATTTTTTTTGCTAGTATGACAAAAAAATCACAACAAAAAGACCGAACTTTAATCCGGTCTTTTTTATTAATATTATTTTATTTTTTATTTAATATTTGAGAATGTCCAGGCATCAAATGTAGGTGTTTCGGAAATTTTCATTTCTTTTTTACTTGTGCCTGTGCTTGAATCATCATGAGCGATTGGTTTATATAATCTGTTGTAATACTCAATAACCATTCTGTCAGAGTTGAAATAACCTTCAGAAGTTCTGATAGCTTGTCTCATAAGTCTTGCCCATTCTAATTTATTTTCATAATATGTAGGAATAATGTCATTTTCAATAGTATTCATTACAGATTCATGATCTTTCCAGTGACGTTCTTCCCAAGGCATCTCATCGTCTAATCCCGGATATTCAACAGTGTAACCGTTAATACTGTTAAACGTACCTTCAACTGTCCAGCCGTCGTAAATAGATAAGTGTAATGCGCCGTTCATATTTGCAGACATACCGGAAGTACCTGATGCTTCAAACGGTCTTAATGGTGTATTTAACCAAATATCCGAACCGCGTTTAAGCATACCGCTTAATTGTAATTCATAGCCCGGCAAAACTACAACATTTTTTAATGAATGAGATCTGTTTAATAATTTATTAAACATTTCTTTACCCATAACATCATCAGGGTGGAATTTACCGGCAAAGATAATTTGGATTTTGTTTTCATCTAATAATTTACCGATTCTGTCTTTATCCATTAAAATAAGCCATGCACGTTTGTAATCAGCAAATCTTCTTGCCCATGTAATAGTTAATACATCAGGGTCGAATCTTTTACCTGCAACGTTAGCTACATATTTAAATAATTCTGATTTCATTTCACGTTTTACGCTAAGCAGCTCTTCTGCGGATTTAGCTTCTTTTATACGTTTATCTTGCCAATACGGAAGGTTTACAGCGTTAGTTATAGCGCGGATAGGACATCTGCCTTCAACCCATTCCCACATCTTATTAGCAACTAAACCGTGTAATTGAGATACAGCGTTAGCAATTCTGCTCATTCTCAATGCTGCTACTGTTAAAGAGAAGTTTTCTCCGCCTAAATTAACGGCAGTTTCTCTTGATACGCCTGCAAAGAATCCGCCTTCAAGCAATGTATCTATCCAATGAACTTCATTACCCGCCGCAACAGGCGTGTGAGTCGTGAATACTGTTTTTTGTTTTACTGCTTCCAAATCACCTTTGTATTGGTTTAATAATTCAAAAGCAGCAGGTAGTGCATGACCTTCATTCATATGGATAACATCAAAAGGATATCCTATTTTTTGAAGTATTCTTACACCGGCTACACCAAGCACCGTCTCTTGTGCAATTCTTATTTTTTCATTACCGTCATAAAGTTTGTGAGAGATACTTTTAGCCCAATCACTGTTGCCTTCTATATCTGTTGTTAAAAGATACACAGGACATGTTCCGAATAATTCCGGATCAACTTTATAAGCTTTAACTTTAACTTTTTCTCCGAAAATTTCAACTTCTGTTGAAACACCTATATCATTTAAAAAATCATAATATTTTCTTATATAAGCTACTTCAACCTGACCGTCCTGCGCAATACGCTGATCATAATAACCATATGACCACAACATAGTTACGCCAACCATAGGTAATTGTAAGTAGCCGGCAGACAACATATGTGAGCCTGCTAAAAATCCTAAACCACCGGAGTATGTGTTTAAAGATTGATCCATTGCTATTTCCATTGAAAAATATGCTACATTTGGTAATGACATGATAACCTTCCTATTTTTTATACTATGTACACTATAATCATTTTACCCATTCATGGGCCTTATATCAGAATACCACAAAAATAAATCTGTCAAAAGCCGGTTAACCTATTTATGAAATCCCGTCTTATGTATATATTTTATAGCATTATAACATAATTAAAAAAAGTTAACAATTATTATCGACATGCCTGAAAATTAAAAATTTATTTCACTTTATTCAGAATTTTCTCTATAACAATTTTGACATGAGCATAGTTTAAGCCGCCCTGCATATAAGCAGCATAAGGAGGACGCAACGGTCCGTCTGCCGAAAGTTCTATGGTTGAGCCTTCAATAAAAGTGCCGCCTGCCATGATAACTTTGTCCTCATATCCCGGGACATCGTCAGGAATTGGCGTTACGTATGAATTTACAGGTGATAATTCTTGAATTGTTTTACAAAAATATTCAAGCGGTTCTTTAGAGTTAAATGTTACTGTTTGAATGATATCAGTTCGATGTTCGTTATATTTAGGGGTTGAAATATAACCGATTTCTTCAAATATTTTTGCTGCAAGCACAGCGCTTTTAACGGCATCCGATACTATTGACGGAGCCATAAACAGCCCCTGAAATAATAATCTGTGCTGGTTAAACATCGCTCCGCCTTCAGAACCTATTCCGGGCGCAGTTAATCTCATTGCCGCCTGATCGACGTATTCTTTTTTTCCTGCTATATATCCGCCGGCTTCAACAATTCCTCCGCCCGGATTTTTTATTAATGAGCCGGCAATCAAATCAGCTCCAACTTCAAGAGGTTCTTTATCCTCTACGAATTCACCGTAACAGTTGTCAACAAAACAGATACAATCAGGGTTTTTGGATTTTACTATTTTGCAAATTTTCTCAATTTCATTAATTGAAAGAGATTTTCTTAACGAATATCCTCTGGAACGTTGAATTAAAACCATTGTAGTTGTTGAATCGATGGTTTTTTCAAGTAAATCAAAATCAACAGTCATGCCGTCTTTAAGCGGTATCTCGTCATATAAAATGCCATGACCTATTAAAGATTCCCTTGCAGGATTATGTTTGCCGATTACGGATTCCATTGTGTCGTATGGCGCGCCTGCAACTGACACAAGTTTATCTCCATATCTTAAGTTTCCGAATAAACAACAGGCAATAGTATGAGTTCCCGAGACAAAATGAATACGAACTATTGCTTTTTCCGCTTTAAATGTCTGCGCAAATACACTGTCTAAAACTTCTCTGCCAACATCATCATGACCATAGCCCGAAACTGTATAGAAATGTTCAGGCGCAACTTTGTTATCACGAAAGGCGTTAAGAACTTTTTCCTGATTAAAATCTCTTATTTCATCAATTCGCTCAAATTCATTTATTAAAGCTTTTTCGGCATTTTTTATTAATTTATTATTCATAATATATTTATAATATTGCAAGCAAAAATATACGTCAATCTTGCGGTATATAACAGGGGAGTCAGACCGGACAAAATTGAGTCTATAATATCTGCATGAAAAATATTATGTGGATTTTCTTATTTTTTGTTACTTTACCTGTTTTTGCCGATAGTTATAATCTGGGCAAAAATGGCCACGTGCGTCCTGATATGTTTGAAGAACCCGAAGAAAGGATTTTATTTATTCTTGATTTTTCAAACAGTATGAGCGAGCATTTGCATGGTGTACCAAAAGTTGATTTAATGATGGAAACTATGAGAAATATCTTGCCTAAAATTAATAAAAATGCTTCAATCGGAATGAGAGTATACGGTCACAGAATGGGGATTACTCCATTTGAAGCATGTAAAGCTTCTGCATTGATAACTCCTATTGCACCGGCAAATTCAATTAATATTCAAAATTCATTGACTAAAATACGCCCCAGAGGCATGACGCCTATAACATATTCTTTAAAACAAGCGGTAAAGTATGATTTCCTTGGTTTTCCGGGGAAAAAACATATAATATTGCTTTCAGACGGCGGCGAAAATTGTGATGAAAGCCCATGCAAATATGCCATGGAACTCATCAAAACAAGAAGTGACATTACTATTGATGTTATTGCTTTTAATTTGAATAATCAAGAAGATTTAGAGCAATTAGAGTGCGCTGCATTAGTTACAAAGGGGAAATTTCATACCGCAAATACTGCTGCTGAACTGGCTAATAGTTTGAATAATACTTTAAATATCAAAAAAGACGTAGAGGCTAAGATTATCTTTAATCCTTAAATTGACAGGCTTTTTACTTTACTTTTGACAGCCGGGGTCGTCTTTGTCTATTTTACCGTCAAAATTGTTATCTATGCCGTCTGAACATGAACCAATAGAATATATGCTCTCCGCTCTGACGTTTTGTTTTAAATATTTGTCAGGAATTTTCTTCCATATGTATTCAAAATATCCCTTGTAATAGTTTGCCAGTCTTATATCTTCTAAAATAACTACATTTTCGTCATTTTTGTTTTCGCCGCTGTTGGAAAAATTCATTGAACCCGTAATTAGATATTTATCATCAATAATTATTGTCTTGGAGTGCATTTTGCCGGCATAGTTTTCAGTTTTTACCATAATTTTATTTTGTCTTAAATTTTTTATCTGCGACCCTCTTCCGTCAGGGTTTGTGGCATCTATAATAATCTTTACGTCTATGCCTCTGTCTTTAGCATTAATCAAGGCTTCGGATAATTCCTTGTGAGTAATTATAAATGCCGGTATATAAATATATTTTTGCGCATTGTCTATAAGAGGAATAATTTGAGTATTTATTATCCTGTCTTGAGGTGAAAAGAAAATTGAAACATAAGTTTCTCCGATTTTAAATTTATTATTTGGAACAGATATTTTATTATTATGAAATTTCCTGTTGAACATTTGTTCAAATTCGTCTGTGTATTTTTGCGCAATCTCTTTTGAATTTATTAAAAGCATGCTGTTTGAATTGAATCCCGATAAACCTGTTCTGCTGAAATTCATAGAACCTGTAAGAACTTTTTGATTATCAAAAACAATAAATTTGTTATGCATAAGCATATTTGTTTCTTTTACATTTGAAGACTTATCGTTTCTTGACTCATTTACTGTTTTAGCAAGATCTTCCGTGTGCTCGTAGTATTTTATTTTATCATTATTTTCATCATAAACGAGTCTGATATACACTCCCCTATCCATGGCATTTATTAATGCAGTCTTAACTTCAGGAATATTATCATATCCGAATAATGCCATATCTACACTCTTGTTTGCAGCATTTATTAAAGACACAAATTCTCTGCACACGTTACTGTCGCATTTTGAATCGGGTTTTAGTTTCAAAGTAAAATCAGTCAGCAAAAGTTTTATACTGCCGTTTGAAATTATTAGAGGGTATGTTTCTACTTTTTTATATATTTTTTCTTTGCTTATATGACAGAATTTACATGGTATTGAATCAACAGGCAGTTGTGTTTTTTTCAAAATAATCGTATCTCTTGCAATTTGTCCGTATTGACAGTCTAGAGTGTGGTATTTATTACTGTTATGGTTTAATATTGTCAAATTCAGTTTTTGGGCGATTTTTAGTTTTTCATTGAATTTTTCTTTATTTGCAATCTCGGAGTTTATTATTCCGAAACCTTCATCTGTAAGTTTTTTGGAGAAGTCTGCATTATTAGTATAAACATTTGCATATCTGCAATCAGAAGTTTTTTCTCCGGTAAATTTTAATTTAACTTTTTCCCCGTTTAATATCCTTTCGGAATATTCTTCTGCCATATAGCCTAAAGCAATACTGTCTTTGAAACTTATATGTAATTTTTCTGCTAAATCTTTTCCGGTCAGCTGTGTTGAAAAACTTGTTATTTCAGGCAAACAGATTAATTCGCCGTCATCATAGATTTGATTATTATTTAAGTCAATTTCAAAAACAGTCGGCGTAATTATTTTCATGACAATTTTTTCGGACTTTTTCCAATAATCAAAGCCCAAAAACATAAAAAATATTAATATAATTCCAACTATAGAAATATGTCTCATTACAGCAAGTTTTTGTAGTTTGTTATTTCAAACCCCAATCTTTTAATTTTATCCTTTAATTCTTTACTTTGTGTCAATTTAAATTCTCTGTATCGCTGTCCGGTGCAAGCAGGATTTATGCTTGGATGGATAACGGCTTCAACTATATAATTACCATCAAGAGCGCTTAAACCATATTCTATGGTTTTTTCATCCATAAGCCCGGTATATCCGACTCCTATTATGTAGTCGTTAGTTTTTAAACTATAATCTTTTAAAACTTTTTTATTATTTTTACTGAATATATTCAATATTATTATCTTTAAAATATTTGGAGGATATTTTAGGTTAAAATGTTTTTTGAAACCCGGCACAAAATACATTTCTTCATATTGAGTTCTTACAAAAGAGATGTTGTATTCTTTGGCCAGTTTTGCCGTAATTTTAAAAATCTCGGGTATTGCATGTATATGTACATGTGAATCTATATGATCAACTTTTGCATGATTTATAACAGACTCTATTTGTGCGCGAAATTCTTTTTCTATATCCTTTAAAAGAGCTTCATTTTTTGATTTTAAAAGCAGTTTAAGAAATCCATTGTTAAATTCTCCGTTTTTGTCGGTTAGTAGTGGGACTTTTGTTAATGATTTTCCTTCAACGATATTTAAATGAACACCTAACCCTAAATTAGGACATTCAGGCAAAATTTCATCTATCGCAGATTTGTATGCTTTTCCATTAGCGCAAATGCTTGCGCTTGTCAGAAATCCATCATTGTATCCGTTTAATACTGCTCTGTTTATTTCTTTAGATAATCCAAAGTCATCAGAATTTAATATAAATTTTTTATTATTCATTAACAATTCCTTGCCTTAATTTATTATATATTATATTATGAAACTTAAGCATAATGCAAATATACTAAGTGTAATTACCAAACATAAGTTTGGATCGCTCATGAGGCGTGAAGATGTTCAAGTAACGCCTTGATTGACAAAGGAAAGATAAATATGAATAAACCTACTTTAGCAATTATAGTACCAAGTTTTAATGAGGAATTATGTATAACCGAATGCGCATCAAGACTTTTTGCTGTAATTGATGATTTAATCAAAAAAGGTAAAGTAAGTCAGAATAGTTATTTATATTTTATAGATGACGGTTCAACCGACAAAACTTGGGATTTGATACAAGAAATGCACAATAAGAACGACAAAATTAAAGGGCTGAGGTTCATTAGAAACTTTGGAAATCAAAAGGCTTTAATCGCAGGTCTAGAAGCAGTCAGAGAAATTGGCTGTGATTGTGCAGTTTCAATTGACGCTGACTTACAGCAAGATGAGTGGGCTATTGAAAAATTCATAGATGCTTATTCAGATGGCGCAGATATAGTAGCAGGTATAAGAAATTGCAGGGATACAGATTCATTTTTAAAAAGATGGACTGCAGTGATGTTTTACAAAATAATGAATTTGTTAGGTGCAAAAATCCCTGTAAATCATTCGGATTACAGACTTGTAAGTAAGCGTGCATTAAATATTATGTCTCAATATGGAGAAAAACATCTTTTCTTAAGAGGATTTTTCAACGAAGTAGGATTAAAAACAGCTTATGTCAATTTTGATGTAAAACCTCGTATGGCCGGGGAATCAAAATTTAATTACTTAAGTTTGGCAGCACTTGCTCTTAACGGGATTACATCTTTCAGCATTGTGCCGTTGAGAATTATAGCCGTCCTTGGCTTTACTATGGCATTATTCGGATTGAGCATCGGATTATATACTATTTGGGAAAAGATATTCTATAATAGCAGTCCAAATGGTCTTGCAACAGCAATTATTTTGTCTTGTGTTTTTGGAGGGATACAGCTTTTTTGCGTCGGAATAATAGGTGAATATATGGGACAAGTATATAGAGAAGTTAAAGGCAGACCCAGATACATAAAAGACGTTGAATTAAAATAAAAAAACCGTGCCACTGTCTATCGAATCCGATGACTAATATCTTTGCAAATAATTTCTCTTTTTAAAAATATTACACCCGCAAGGATTATCTTAGTGCTGCTATGTTTCCATCCTGACACGGTTCGACAGCTTACGCCATAATATCTTTAAACGTCAACAAAAGTATTTACATTAACATTACCCGCCAGACCCTCACAACAGGCTCTGCACCCCGCATATGCTTCGGGTCGAGGGTTCGCAAAACCCCGTGGAGCACGGTAATATTTATTTAATCATAAATAAAATTAGTTAGCAAGTTCTGTTATAAGAACAGACGGCTGTTTAGAATAAAAGTCCGGAATTGTTCTTTTTTCTTCTAATTTACAGCCAATCCAAACAATACCTTTAGGCGTTTTAGATTCTTTAAAATTTATAATATCAATTAACTTTTTATCAATATTTGAGTTTGTAGTTTTTGTTCCTTCAAAATTGGTTATGTTTTGAAGATCATCCAGATTAATTACAGTAAATTTATTATGCGTTTTATAGTATTCTTCAGCTTCTTTAATCATCTTATATGCTGTTTTTATATCATTATCCTTGCTGCGTAGTTCTTTTGTATAATTTATATCTTTATAATTAATCCCCAGTTTTTTAACATGTTCCATAAAGGCATTCACGTAATTTCTGAGTTTATCTTTGTCATTTCCTTTAATAATTATTCCTAATTTAATATCGTTTCCAATCCTAATATTTTTTCCAATCTTAAATTTCTTATCATTTAATAATTCTAATTTAAGAGGATATAAAACTTTTGCTTTTAAAACTTCTGAAGTTTTTTTATATTTGCTCCCAAACTTGTTAAGCCCAAATACTTTTTCACCTACGTCATCTACTATGCTTAAAGGGAATTTTTTTTTGCCACTTAAGTTAATTAAAGTTGTACAAACTGCTGTAGCAGCTAAAAAAGCTACAGTGCCTATAAATAGTCTGCCTTTATGTTTAAAGTCATATTCATCAGATTTTGGGTTTGAATTATACAAAAAAGGAAGAACTTCTCTTTCGCTTGTTTTTGAAAGATTACCTTTAAAACTATTTGATTTATAAGAAACCATACTCACTTTCATAACACTATTTTAAAACGCATAATAAAATATTTTGTTACTTTATTAAGATTTATGTATAAAAAATTAATATTATCCCGTTAAACTAAAGTTTTGGTTAATGTAAATGTAATGTACTTAGTTAACATTTAGTGCGTAATTACAGTAGTACTATTCTGTAATAATTTCCCCGCCGATTTCAACGTTTTTGAAATCATCAGGTGTCAGATATGAGTCTTTAATATATACATCATTTACTACTTTAATCAGCGAAGGTACACTTCTTACTTTGGAATTTTCGAACCAAGCATGTTTGCCAATAGTTTCCAACCTGCACAGGTCTATAACTTGGGAATTATAGAAATAAGCATTCTTGCCGATAGATTCCAAGCTGCTCAGGTCTGTTACTTTTGAATTTTCGAAATGAGCATCCCCGCCAATAGTTTTCAAACTGCTCAGGTTTGTTACCTGGGATTTTCTGAAATCAGCATCTTCTCCAATAGTTTTAAGGCTGCTCAGGTCTGTTACTTGGGAATTTTGGAACCAAGCATATCCGCCAATAGTTTCAAGGCGGCTCAGGTCTGTTACTTGGGAATTTTTGAAATAAGCATCTTTGCCAATAGATTCCAAGCTGCTCAGGTCTGTTACTTTGGAATTTTGGAAATAAGCATATCCGCCAATAGTTTCAAGGCTGCTCAGGTCTGTTACTTTGGACTTGTTGAAATGTGCACTGCCGCCAATAGTTTTCAAGCTGCTCAGATCTGTTGCTTTGGAATTTTTGAAATAAGCATTTCCTTTGATTTTATACACATCTTTTACAAGGTCATTTTCATTTATCCCTAAATCAGAATATGTAAACCCTTCATGCGGCTGTTTGTACTCGGATAACATCCGCTTGCCGTCTTCATAGGTTACCTCTATACCGCATTTTTCGAGGATTTTATCTATTTGGTTCTTATCTTTTGGTATTTCTGCTATTTCTTTTTTTAGTTTCTCAAATACGATAGCTGTTTCTCTTGCATTTTCAAGATTTTCCTCAATTTCAGTTGTATTAAAGTCATTTTCTTTTATATAACCCTCTATCACATCCAAATATTTAACAGGGATTACACTATTGTTCAGTTCCCCTTGAATTTCTTCTATATTATTTTTTATAAACCTTATTCCAGCTTTTGGTTTTCCGTTTTCAAGATATACGTGAAAATCACCTTTCGATAAATATTCTTCTGCGTGGGTTGTTTTTGTACACCACGAACGATGGGATAATGTTTTTAACTTTCCTATATTTTTCTCGAAATTTTCCGGGTCATTTCTTTTGGATGGGATTTTAATCCATTTAGTTTCTGTTTCTCCTGTGTCCATATCATCGTCGCTGCCCATTTCATGCATTCTTAAATTGTTTTGATAAGTTTTTCCAAAATTAGCATCGTAATTTTTGTCTTTTTCAATCTGTTCGACAGTTTGAGCTAGAACTCCGGGATTTAGTAATGGCGGCTGTTCATGATTATTGGGTTTAACATTTTTTGTAATGCTGTCAAAGATTATGAGAGATAGAACAGGCTTTGTGTCATAGACATTGTTATCTCTTGTGAGATATTCTATCCAGCATTGTATCCGCACCAAACGTTCTTTTGTATCGTCCAGATTGCCATTTGAATATTGCTCAAGCTTGTATTTTTCATCCAATTTTTTCTGTGCAAAATCATCCAAATCCTCACGAGAATTGAGCTTCTGAATATTAACTTCTTTAAATCTCTCAACACACGCTAAATCCCACCCTTCAAATTGAGACTTTTTCATCGCCGTGAATGATACTGTATCCGCTTTCAACGGCTGTAGATTGGGGTAAGAATTATAACGGCAACGTTTATCCATAGTATATTGGGTATTAGTAATAAAACCTATTTTCATACCTATATTTTAAACCTCATCATAAAATATTTTGTTACTTTATTAAGATTTATATATAAAAATTTAATATTATCCCGGTAAACTAAAGTTTTGGTTAATGTAAATTATTTTTTTAAATTTAATCTTATAGGAGAAAGGAGAATTGTTATGACCGAAAAACTTGAATTATACAAGTGCGATACATGCGGAAACATTGTACAAGTCATAATAAACGGTGAAGGCACTTTAGTTTGTTGTGATTTAGATATGATGCTTCTTAAGCCTAACAAAAAAGAAGATGAGATGTTAAATGAAAAACATGTTCCTGTTTTTATTGACATTGAGGGTGACAAAGAAGATATAAAAGTTGGCGCTGTTCCGCATCCTATGGTTGATGAACACTATATTATGTTTATCGAAGCAATATCAAAAGACAAAGATCATATGAAATTAAAATATTTACATCCGGGTGATGAACCGCATATGATACATAAAAAATCCGGTGAAATATACGCGTTAGATTATTGTAATATACATGGTTTATGGGAGGGGCAACGTGATTGATAAGAAAATAGAAAACATTTTAAACCAGCAGATTAATAAAGAATTTTATTCTGCTTATTTATACCTTGCGATTTCAGCTTATTTTGATGAAATTGGTCTGAGAGGCTTTGCGCATTGGGCTAAAGTTCAAGCCAGAGAAGAAGTAGATCATGGAATGATAATTTTTGACCATATTTTAGAAAGAGACGGAGATATTCAACTAACGGATATCAGCGCTCCTTCTACTTCCTTCGGAAATCCTGATGATGTGTTTAAGATGATACTTGAACATGAAAAAACTATAACTGCAGATATCAATGAAATTACGTCTGATTCAGATTTAAACTGTGATTTTGCAACCAGAAACTTTATAAACTGGTATGTGGCAGAACAAGTTGAAGAAGAAGCTCTGGTACGTTATATAGTTGATAAATTTGAATTATTTAATAACGATAACGCAGTTCTTTATCATATGGATGAAGAACTTGGAAAAAGGCAATACGAACCGCCTAAATTATAATATTAAAAAGGAAGATTTAATAATCTTCCTTTTTTTTTAAAATAACACATGTCATTGCGAGAGTAAGCGAAGCCATCCGGAAAAAATATAGATTGATATGCCTTCATTTCATTTGTCCGTGCAATGACATTTAATGCATAATGACAGTACTACTATTCTGTAATAATTTCCCCGCCGATTTTAACGTTTTTGAAATCATCAGGCGTTAAGTATGAGTCTTTAATCAATATGTTAGTTCCTACTTTAATCAACGAAGGCATACTTCTTACTTTGGAATTTTCGAGACCAGCATATCCGCCAATAGATTCCAAGCTGCTCAGGTCTGTAACTTGGGAATTTCTGAAATCAGCCCATCTTCCAATAGTTTTCAGACTGCTCAGGTCTGTTGCTTTGGAATTTTTGAAATTAGCATATCCTTTGATTTTATACACATCTTTTACAAGTTCATTTTCATTTATCCCTAAATCAGAATATGTAAACTCATTATGCGGCTGTTTGTACTCGGATAATATCCGTTTACCGTCTTTATACGTAACTTTAATACCGAATTTTTTAAGTATTTTATCTGCTATTTTATCATCTTTTGGTATTTCTGCTATTTCTTTTTTTAGTTTTTCAAATTTTATACTCGTTTCTCTTGCATTTTTAAGCCTGTGCTTAACTTTATCTGTATTAAAATCATTTTCTTTTATATAACCTTCTATCACATCCAAATATTTAAAAGGGATTACACTATTATTCAGTTCTCCCTGAATTTCTTCTATATTATTTTTTATAAACCTTATTCCCGCTTTAGGTTTACCGTTTTCATGATATATGTGAAAATCACCTTTCTCAAGATATTTTTTCGCATGGGTTGTTTTTGTACACCATGAGCGGTGAGATAATGTTTTCAACTTTCCGACATTTTTTTCAAAGTTTTTTTTATCATG
>Ga0153938_1000708_pt1 | contig 13621 bp, 18 predicted proteins | sample TSNY022MetaG_FD_104740 | JGI IMG/M metagenome (GOLD analysis project Ga0153938, IMG submission 104740) | Attine ant fungus gardens microbial communities from New Jersey, USA - TSNJ022 MetaG | ecosystem: Host-associated > Fungi > Mycelium > Unclassified | place: USA:New Jersey: Brendan T. Byrne... | reverse complement strand
GTCCGGCTTTCCTTTGAAATTCAACTATACCTCTGATAGCCTCGTCTTCTGCAAGTGTGAGCTCTTCCTTGGTGCACTTGCCCTGTTCGTATTGGCAACGTTTCTCATATAACGCCGGAGGTCGTAACAATGAGCCAACATGTTCCGCACGACAAGGTGATTTAAGATGTAGAGCAGAGATAAAAGGCATTGCGCAGACAGAACCAAGATGCCAGATAGAACAAAGTAACAGAATCACAGAGAATTTGGAGATATCAAAAAGCCCTAAACCCAAATACTGGTCGAAGAGCCCAATAAAACTCAACGGTGAAGGTGTAGGTAAGAGTAGGTTAACAGAGAGCCGAATCGTTTGCTTCTCTTTATAACCAGCAAAACAGAACGGTGTGAGACGTAATCCCATGCCATAAAGAGGCACCAGGGCCCCGCTTTGCTTGCAAGCGGCAAGATCTTTTGAGGGAAAAAAATCTGCTCTTACGTCTCTCCAACGACCCTTGGATTAATAACCCTGGTTTTCCAATAGATGAGCGGCTTGCTGTTCTTTTTGAAATATAGGAAATGTGAGACTAGAAGACGATGAGGTTAAGCTCAGATTTTTGTAAACCGGTTCGAATTTAAAAAAAACTGAATATTTGGAGAATATTTGGTGCTGAGATAACCGAGAGTGGAAAGAGAGGAAAAGCCCAGAGCAGGAGACATGCCATGCCAAGGTTCCTGGATCCAGAATACAGGAAAATGAAGACGTTGAGAGAGAGAGACGGGCGAGGGGCGGAAGGGAAGAACTTTGAGAGAGAGAGAGAGCAACGGGCATTGGACACCCGTGACAGCATGCCTTCGCCCGCCTCCCTGCCTTCTTAGATCCAAAGGCATTTGCAATCAAGTTCAATCTTACGAATTCCGCTAGCGAACCAAACCTTTCAAGTGCGCGAAGACCGAAGATAAGAAGGAGTAAGTGAATTCAAATCTTCTCCGACACCTTCCTATCCTATCCAAGTCATTCTGGAAAGGAAGTCCAACTCCAAATAGAAAGAGCGAGAGAGACCACACAGATCTGCAAAATATCAAGTGACGAAACGTTCACTGCAGTGACGCATCTCAAGAGTTCGTATGAGGCACTTATTGACAACAATCTGACATTGTCTGCCCGGGCGTCACCGGAAGGAGTACTTTGCGATGTGTGTGTCGCGGTTGTCGGACAGAGAGGAGCAATACGGGCAAAAAGACTGGTCAAGTCTGTGGCAGGTGGTCGCATGTTTGGGGGGGAGCCACTAGGTTGCAGATCATAGCAGAACCATAGATTCCCAGAAAGAGTAAGCGAATTGGTTTATTGAGGGAGAATCGACTTTTTTTAGGAGGCTGTATAGATCTTGAAGCAAAAACGAGGATCTAATTCAAAAGTCCGATCCCTGATCGAATCACCGAGGTCCGAAGATATGAAGGGTTAGGGTCCTCACGGTCAATCCCGAGCCGAACTATGTAGTTTATCTCAGCCACCCAATCCACCATCGGCTCCACCGAATTATCGGGCAACGGACGACGACTTCAAGACTCAAGGTATGCCCCGTCCTCTCGTCACCGTTTGATTGTACAGGCCTTGACAAATCTCTCTAGATAGACTATGGGTTTTCGACACAACAACGGTCAGTTCACTTGCTGACGTCCAAGCATTACTGAACCTGAACCGTTCCTCTAGCCCTTCCCGGCAACCATTTTCGCAAAGACTGGCAACGCCATGTGCGTACATGGTTTGACCAACCAGGTCGGAAACTTCGCCGCCGCAATGCTCGTAAAGTTAAAGCTGCTGCACTTGGTGTCCGCCCCCTCAACCTTCTCCGCCCTGCCGTTCGTGGCCAGACTGTCCGCTATAACCGCAAGCTTCGTGAAGGCCGTGGCTTTACCTTGGCAGAGTTGAAGGAGGCTGGCATTGGTCGTAAAGAGGCCCTTAGTGTCGGTATCGTTGTTGATCACAGGAGGCGCAACTTGAGTGAGGAGGGGAAGAAGTTAAATGTGGAACGTCTGAGAGATTACAAGACGCGCTTACTTGTATTCCCCCGCAAGGCTGGTAAAGTCAAGAAGGGTGACTCCTCTGTACGTGGATTCAATTATCACGTCCACAATAAATGGAAAACTGATGATTATCTTTTTCGATTTTAGGCGGATGACCTTAAGGCAGCTTCCACAACCCGGGTTACTCTTACACTACCTGAGGCGTACCCTGCCGAGGCTCCCAGAAAGATTACCGACGAGGAACGTGAATTTGAGGCATACCGGACTCTTCGTACAGAGCGTGCCAACGCCAGATATGAGGGTGTACGTAAGGCTCGTGCTGCCAAGGTTTGTTTCGTCTCACCCGATCCTTTTGTTTTACTTGAACTGAATGTTTCCATTACTATTACAGAAGGACGAGGAGGCTGCTACCAAAAAGAAATAAATACTCTGACTGTTCTTTAGTACATGTTTGTCTGTCATCATGCCCATTATTGAGTCCTCCCAAAAATGTTGCCGCGATCTTCATCAGCCTATCTACCATGTTGCTCTTATGCACACCCTCCTATGCAAACATGACAAATTTTATATATCAAAGTGGTGCACACAAGCCGATGAGCATCCGAAAGCAATCGTGATAGCGAGTTGGAGAATCCCCCCTTTCTTGTTGTGAGAGGGAACAAAGTAATCAAGAAATGAAATGAATCCTTTAATACTGATTTGCAAGACCAGTGGAGTTTTTCCCGACAACAAATTAATAAAAGGGTTTCTCTCCCTTTTTAAAAGTCTTCATTTGAGTGTCCAAATATATCACTGATCATTTGGTTGGTTACGAGCGACCTTTAGTTCGGCTGATCCTTCGGTCCCTTGTCGATTAATTGCTAGTCTACTGCGGACTGCGTTCAAGCACCACATTAAAAATTTATGAATGGATGAACTAATGAATTATATTGTCCATGTCTAATTTATCCAAGTATAGAGAAAGGAAGAGGAAGGGACAAGTTGGGTTATCCTTTGACCATCGCTCTTGATCTCCACCTCCTGTTCATACGGCATGCAGAGCCATGATCTTTCACAAGTTTCAGCCCAGCTACAATGTGCCCCTCTCTCTACTGTCAAAATATCTATCTATTCCATCCGTATAATTAAGCAAACCAAAATAATAACTTAACTCTTCTTGCGTTCCTGTTCCGCAATCCTGCTATCTACAGCTTCCCTCGCCTCAGCACTGGCCACCTTACCTAGCACCTTGACCTGATCCGCCACTTCCCTAAGCACACCCAACACCTTCCGATTCCCATTCACAAACCCAAACTCGGAATAGACCAAACCTTGTTCTTGAGCAAATTCCTTGACGAGTCGACTAGCTTTGCGCAAATTGTGGCGAGGAAGGCGGGGAAAGAGGTGATGGGCGACCTGGAGATGAAGACCGCCATGAAGAAAGCCCAAATTGTCGGGACAGATAACGTCGGTGGTCGTGCGCAATTGCCGGTGTACGAAGGACTCGACGGGACCGAGATCGGCGGTTGACATTGAAAAATGGGAGAGAACAATCTAATAGTGAAAAATGAGAGGATGGAAAATCAAAGAAGGGCGTGTAGTGACCTGAACGTGTAAAGGGCTAGTGACGGCATGGCTCACGAGGAGATAGACTAAGGCTTTGGACCAAGATCCGCAACCGTAAAGGAGAGAACCAAACCAAGACCAAAAGAAGAGAATGCCGGCGATCTCGAGCAAGTAGGCCCATCTACCACCTCTAGCTCGTTTTTTATCAAAGGCTTTTTTGAACAAGAAGCGATAGGATAGAGCATAGAGGTTGAAGCGTGCGAAAGCCATGACGACGTAAAAGAGCTTGTGCTGGATAGCGGTGAAGAAATTCGCAAATCTATCAAAGTGCAAGATGCGCTTGTAGTAGGAGGACCAGAGAGAGGAGAAAAAGGCAGGAGAGATGGCGAAAAAGGGGAGGTGTTGGATGTCTGGGTCACTGGGGGAGAAGTATGAAAAGAGAAAAAGAAAGAGAGAGCAAAAGGAGGGGCATACTGAGATGGGTGATTTGTTACGACTGTGCGAGAGGCGATTTAATCGGTAAGAAGAAGAAGAAGCGGGAAAGGGCAACCTACGATGATGGACATTGTGATTCTTGGAATTTAGGTTAGGAGGAGGAAGAGGAGAAACGCAAGGGTACTCACGTCGACCCACCAGCCAATGCTGAGGCCGCCGATGAAATTACCGACCAAGGTGGCGAGGAGACGATCGGTGGTCCAGTCATGGGTGACACCCATATGGCCCAGATCGTGTGCGGTAAATACGAGCTGGTGCCACATGAGGCCGAGAGCAATAGCACTAGAGATGAGCCAGTTGTGAAAATAGGCGTAAGTGGAGATGGCAGCGAGGAAGAGATAGCGGACAAGCTCTGGGCCGTAGCCGGAGACGTAAGGGGTGTTGTAGAGACCCGCATCTATGATGCGTTCATGTAGCTGACGATAAGCTTGAGCATGTTGAGCCTGTGCGGGGAGGGAGAGGGTGGACGGGGGAGGGGAGAGGGTATCGAGAGTGGGGGCAGGGTCGTTGTCTAGGAGAGAGTTTTCTCTGAGCCACTGGTGGTTAGAGAGGTTTTGGACCCAGCCAGAGACGATGGGAGGGAGAAAAGGCTGCCAGAGACCGTCTGGGAGGTCGAGCCGGGCGATGGCAAAGCGCTTGACCTGGGTGAGGGTATGTTCTGAGTGGTATGCAAGTATCTCGTCGGTGGCATCGCGACCGACGAAGTGGAGGAGGGCAAGAGAGCCGCCTGGGTGAGCCTGTAGCCAGGAATTTGGAATGCGGAGGAGGAGGTCGTGGAAGACGATGAGGTGCTGCCCAGCGCAAATTCGCTCAGCGACGTCCTGGCGAGAGAGCATGGGACACTTATGTAATCATCTGGGTCAGTACACCACCATGGCCGAGCGACTGTAAGAGTCTCCCTCCTCTCTTCCTCACCGTCCTCACCGTCCTCCAGCCCTCGTCCTTCCTCAAAGCGCACCCAGTCAGACGACCCCATGGCCAGATCCAGGGCTAAAAAGTCTTCGCAGCATGCAGATGTCATCGACCGCCTCGATTTCACCGGTGTCGGCTGTATGTCCCTTCTTTCTCTCTCCTGCCTCTCTCATCTGTCCCCAGTGTTTCATCATGACGGCCCCTTCGACGCCTGTGCACCCTCTCGTAACAAGCACCGCAACAAGGCTCCCATGTACGCTTGGAGCGGTTCCCCCGATCCTGCTCAGTACGGCGACGGCCCCTACCCCCACCTCCACCCAGACCCCCCAAAGAAAAAGGTCGATGCCATCGCAGAGGCATGGGGCATCCACGAGCCAGAGCCCTATGAGGAGTTCTTCGCAGGTGGCGGATCAGCTCGCCCCGATGGCGACACCCCCGCCAGTTCCATCTACAACGGCAGGGATTCCCACGCCACACGCACTCTCCCCAAACGCCCCAGAGACGATCTCCACCTTCCCAAGGAGCTCCATGCCCGTACTCCTACCCGTCGCCCCCTTGCTCCTCCCCCTCAACCCATCTTTGTCCCAGACTCTGCCGATCTTCCCCAGTCTCCCTCGTCGTCCTCCTCTCCCACTGGCCTCCCAAAACGCCAGAAATCCTTGATGCAGAGAATACGCAAGATGCGCGATGCTCCCAACGTCCCCGTCAATCCCCACTATGATCGACCCCTCGATGACTATCCCCTCTCTCCCGCCCGCCCCGCACACAAACCTCACAACTCCCTCCTCGGCCGCTTCGCCCCAAAGTCTCCCGACCCTTCCGAGCCCTTCCTCTTGATTGATCCCATCCCCTCCAACAAAGACCTCCCTCCATCCCCACCCGCCCTCGCCCCAACTACTTCCACTGAATCAGAATTTGGAGGCATCAACCGCAAGACCAGTATCATGAAAAAGGTCGGAAGAGTCGTCCGTGGCAACAAATAACCCTATCAATGCTTTCTATTCTTTTTTGACTACTGACTGTATTTGTCCTTCTTAGTATCAAAATCCATCCCCTCAGGATGTATTCTACTATCTTTCTCTCTCTGCCCTGTAATTCCCTTGAATTTCCTGTAACCATACGCCTGCCTATAAATTTCTCTTATCCTCACGAGCATGCATCCCTGCCTCTCTCAATGTCTCCTTGACCTCTGTAATCTTCACCTCTTCACGATGGAAGATCCCTGCTGCCAAAGCTGCTTCAGCGCCCGTCTTTTGAAATACCTTCACGAAATCCCCCACACATCCTGCCCCGCTGCTCGCCACAACAGGAATCTTGACATTCTTCTTCACAAGTTGGATCAACTCCACGTCAAATCCCGATCCCGTCCCGTCACGATCAATGCTATTCACCAGAATCTCGCCAGCACCCAACTCTTCAACTCCTTTAGCTAGTTGCACCACTGATAATGGACGAAATTCACGTCCTCCTGAAACCGTACACTGGTACCACCATGCTTGACCTCGTTCATTTTCTGGACCGTCCGGTTTTCCGTACACAAGTTCATGTTTGTAGGGTCCGTTATATGTGACTGGATCGATATACACTCTTTTTGGGTCGATGGAGACGACCACCGCTTGTTTTCCGTATGTATGAGCGATCATTTCAATGGCGCCTTTGCCTTTTTCCCCTGTTTTTAGCCACTTTTCGACGGCGTAGACAGCTTCGGAACCAATCGATACTTTATCAGCTCCAGCACGGAAATAAGCGGACGCTACCTCCAAGGCTGAATGGTGAGTGCCATCGGGATCAATGGTGTCTTTGATTCCACCGCCGATGGTTAAAGGTACGAAAATTTCTTTGGATGTAGCCTCGACTATCGCTAGCATGGGTTGATCGAGGAGAGGAGAATGGCGGAAGGATGTGATGTTGAGAAAACAAATTTCATCCGCTCCTTCAGCATAATATTTTGATGCTAGAGAGATTGGTTTTCCGAGGTTTCGTACTGAACCTGCCACAGTGGCTGTCGTCGATTTCTCCCGTACATCATACTGATCACCTTTAGTTACGACGAGATCACCCTGATCGTTAGCTCGTACATCCATACAAGCAATGATCCGTTTCGTTAATGTGTGTTTTGGAGTGATGAGATTTAAAGGGCGATCGTTCTTGGAGACGGGAGATTGGTCTTTTAACCATTCGTCAATCAGTTTCAACCCTATCGTTCCTGATTTTTCAGGGTGAAATTGCGAGCCGAAAATCCGGTTCTTGCGAACAGACGATATAAACATTTCATCTCCATACAGAGTCACCGTATTCGCCCACTCCATGACTTCTTTAAGGGGACCTCGACCATCTCTCAAATCCAATTTGGCGCAATAGGAATGGACGAAATAATAACAATTTGGTAAAGTCGACGCTGACGCTGACGATGAAGAAGAGGAATGAGATATCGAGAGAGGCTCTGCCATATTCCATCCCATGTGAGGTACGGATTTATCAGCATCATCGAATCGGGATATTCGACAAGGTATGATTCCCAGTCCCTTCAAAGACGATTCATCAGAGGATTCGAAAAGAATCTGCATCCCAATACAGATTCCGAAATAAGGTCGTCCAGACTGAATGTACTCGCGTAAGGGCTCGAGAAGACCACACGTTTTCAAGTGTTGGATGGCAGTTTCGAAAGCACCGACGCCAGGAAAGATGAGACTCTAATCTCCTCCCATAAAAAAAAGAGAGACAATATTCGATATTTTTTAAACCAAGGAGAAAAAAAGGTGGACGAACAGTGGCTTTTGCGAAATCGGAAGGTTGAGATATCCATTGAAAGTTGTGTCCTAGGTTTTTGAGTGCGTTTGCGAGACTTTGAACGTTCCCAGCGCCGTAGTCAAGGAGATAGAGACCCATTATTCAAGGGGCAAGGGCTGGTAAAGTTGATTTGATTTGATTTTTGATCGTAATGATCTTACAAAAAAAAGTTTTTTGCATTGCAGTTGCCATAATTCTGACGTGCTTGTTCTGACGTCACATTTGACAATCTTCGCGTTCACTCTCTCTTTTTGCTTTTTTTTCCAGCAAAAAAAAATCGAGGCGTTGGTTTATCATGACGAGTCCTATTAACATCCCTCGCAGTTCCTTTTCACCCAGTACCTCTCCCATTAACAGTTCCCTTGCTCGCCACAGGGACTCTTTCATCAACAATCCCATCCGTCAACCCAAGATTCTCCATCCTCTAGAGAAAAATGACAATATCCGTCTCCTTCTCCTCGAAAACATCAGTATTGAAGCCGTTCACACATTCCAAGCCCAGGGCTTCCATGTCGATCATTACGCCCACGCTTTTTCAGAAGAAGAATTGGTTCAGAACATCGGTCGCTATCATGCTCTTGGTATCCGTAGCAAAACCAGAGTGACGAGTCGGGTGGTTTCAGCCGCTTCCAAAGTTCGTTTTCTATTCTCTTCTCGGTTCTATTTTCTAACCGTTTTTTCTGAATGTAGCTTTTGGTCATTGGATGTTTCTGTATCGGTACAAATCAAGTCGATCTCAAAGCTGCCGCTCAAGCTGGCATCCCCGTCTTCAACTCTCCCTTCTCCAACTCCCGTTCCGTCGCTGAACTCGTCATGTCCGAGCTCGTCGCTCTCTCTCGCCAATACTTCGATCGTGCTTTCGAGCTACGTCAACTTGGGATATGGAACAAACAATCCAAAAACTGTTACGAAGTCCGTGGCAAAACACTGGGGATCATCGGTTATGGCCATATCGGTTCACAACTTTCAGTGCTCGCTGAAGCGTTCGGAATGCGCGTTCTCTTTCATGATACTCTCAACATCATGCCACTAGGAACGGCGCATCCAGTCGACAGTCTCGAAACACTGCTTTCCCAATCCGATTTCGTGACGATTCATGTTCCAGAACAACCCGACACGGTCAACATGATGTCCGCGCCCCAGTTAAAACAGATGAAAAAGGGAGCATACTTGATCAATAATGCGCGCGGGCGCGTGGTGGATATACCGGCGTTGATCGATGCCCTGAAATCAAAGCATCTCGCAGGCGCCGCGATCGATGTTTTCCCGGTTGAACCGACCTCGAACGGTGATCCTTTCAATGATCAACTCAACGCTTGGTCGAGTCAACTTCGCGCCATCCCAAACGTCATCCTCACGCCTCACATCGGTGGGTCGACTGAAGAAGCCCAACGAATGATCGGCGAAGAAGTCTCACAGTCACTGAGTCGTTATCTCATCTATGGTTCGACTATTTCGGCAGTCAACTTTCCAGAAGTTGATTTGCGTCCGATCACCAATGCAGAGGGTGATCAACTTCGTATCTGCCATGTGCACAAAAATCAGCCTGGTGTGCTCAGACAGGTTAACGACGCTTTGTCACCGTATAACGTCACAAAACAGTACTCAGATTCTAGGGGTGATATTGCATACCTTATGGCCGACATTGCAGACGTTAGCCCAGCCGATTTTAGTAGTCTGAAGAACAGGATCAGTGGCACGGATGCTAATATCATCACGCGTTTCCTGGCTTGAAATGCCCGTCGAACAACACAGTACAGTACTCGGTCGATCTCATTGGCGGCTCTCGTTCAACCGACTGTCCACCACCCGTCAGTTGGCTATTCATTTGTTGATCCAACATCGTATTGTACATGAAAAAAACTGATTGCTCGTTAGCAAAAGTAATTTAAAGTCCAGTCCGAGTATAGTTAATCAAGACTCTTCTTCTGGGTCGCCAATGCCTCCCTCAAGGATGGCAAAGTGTGTCTCCGTTTCTGGTAGGCATGGCGAATCGTAGATCTTACAGGAACGTGTATTACCACGGGCTTTCTTGAGTTGTAGTCTAAGAACCATATTACTGCGAGCAGACACGATATGTTGAAGGAAGATCTTACCTTGTTGTCGAAGCATGTGCCATGATGTTACCGCCGATGGGTTTCTTCTCGTTACCGGCATATGGGCCTGCTGCAGCGTCTGGGTTTGACATGACCTGGTTCGTGACAACAACAGCAATACCAAACTGGAGGCACACTGTGAATGATCTTAACACAGGAAGACTTGGCCAGACATACCTCATCAGCTAAACGCTGAAGTGTTCTGAGGAACTTACCCAAGTGATTTTGGCGCGTTGAAAGTTCACCACGACCACTGAAATCGGTACGATATAGGGCCGTACAAGAATCAACAATCAGCAAGCAGAACCTATGACAACTTGAGTTGGGCGAACTCGAAAAAAGTCAAATGTAGGCACACCTAGACTCAGACATCAGAGCACTCGCCATTGCTAGAAGCTGGAGTTGATGATCGGCGTTATAAGCCCTTGCGTAGGCAACATTATCAAGAACTTCTTCGCCATTCAAGCCATATCGCTCCGCTGCGGCGAGCAGACGAACGGGACGAAAAGTTCCCTCAGTATCTATATACAAACATTTGCCTTCTCCGCCGCCCATGCTCACAGGAAGCTGGCAGGTCACGGCAAGGGTATGGCATAGTTGCGATTTTCCTGTCCTAAACTCGCCAAAAAGTTCTGTAATTGCACCGGTCTCAATTCCACCTGCATTTATTTGTGATGGAAAAGACGAGATTAAATGGAGGAAACTATGACGAACCACAGAGAAGAGCGTCGAGTTGTTTCGATCCGGTCGTTATATGCACTAATTCGGACCGTCGAGCATGTACTTCTGTAGCACTCTGAAAACCCAAAGGTACGATTTTTTGAGCTTATAGAGCAGTGCAAAGACTTTTAGTCAGGACCTTTGATCTTGATTGCATGGCCTTTTCTCTATTCACTCACCTTCTTCCAAAATCTTATCTGCCTTCTGGTCTGAGATTCCCTTGATTGTGACGAGGTGCTTCTTAGGGGTGAATGCGACAGCTTCTACAGTGTGTAGTCCAGCACTAGTAAGTTTCTTGATATCGTTTGCATGAATTCCTGCTTCTTGGAGTTTTGACACGAGGAGGGGTCCGGTCATTTGATATTCATCATCTTGTGGAGCTTGTGATGCTTGTTGCGACTGGGACATGTTTCGTACGAACTTATTGGTATATACAAGAAAGATCAATGGTTTGAAAGACGCAAGGTGCCCCGTTGCCGAGTCAAAGAAGGTCAGGTATCAACGCGGTCGCGTTCCAGTCACGTGGCTCTGATGGCGGATATAGGAAAGCCTATTCCGGGTATGTCCAAATTTTTGGCCGGCCCGTGTTTTGGTACTAGTCTCAAGTCTCAGCTCTACTACATTAATTGTTTCATATGTGATGCGAGAATGGACAGCTCCATTGCTTTCTTCAAATGGCTTCGCTAACACCCAACTGACATGAAAAAACTTCTGTATTCATAGGATAGGTGGCTACAAAACACATGTGCAGCTGTATGGCACTTGGAAAAAATGATCACCCTCAGAATTTGCTCACATGGAAGCTGTAAATAGACCCGGAATCGGTTCCTTAATTCTAGTACGTCATTTTAGACCCTCGCTCGAAGGGTTCTACATTCCAAAGGTTTTGATGCTGCAATCTCATGTCGCAGGTATTGGACACATATGCAACTGCCAAATTCCATATATACTTTTTTTCTTACACATTATCCCAGAATAAAGATGTGTCGAGTACCATGGAAATGGCTTTTCACACAAAATAAAATTCTGCTTTATTAGAAACAATTAAAACAAGGCTTAGTAAGCTGAGACACTATGCGTGATGACAGGTCAGCAGACCTATCACAATCAAATTTTAGCTGAAAATGACGAGCCGAGCTCATAAAGTGATGCTTGTCCGATTTATGTCCGAATAGCGCAAAATCTGAAGTCTGAAGCCAGCCTCGCCGGTTTTATCATAGATTGGGGATATCATGGTCATGAATATTGAGGGGTGTGCGGAGAAGTGCGACGAGACGTGGAGGAACACTGAATTGAGACCACATGATATTTGCCACGTGTTGCGGGGGGACAGATGTTCCGCCAAGATCCATCGGTCGTACTTAAATCAACAAAGATCACGTGCTGAGAAGAATCTAAAAGTATTTAATGCACGTTACATCAACAATAGGAACCTTGAATTCTTGGCTCGACCAACGCGCCTTTAACTCATCAAGATGACTTTAGTCAACCGATATTCTTATTACAACCCGTACGCGCCTATGAATGCAAGGACTCCAGCGTCTTCCCATTCTTCGGAAATGGAACATCAACCACTCGACGAGCCAGACCAAGGCAAAAAATTTCATCTTGATGATTTTGAGAAATAACTAACTTTTCTCCCATTTTCAACAAAGATCAACCATGGAATACCCAGAAAAATTGTTTCAGATGCATAGTTATGCGGGAACTCAATCGGAGCATGTCCAAATATCGCCATCTGAGACAAGTGTGTTCCTTCCCTGCAACTTTATTCCTTGTATAGTCATCTTTTTTGTAGGATTGGAAATACATGGAGTATCTCAAAAATGTGCAAGAGTCTGGCCTCCCTCTGGATACTCATCACTTTCTTATATGTAAAAAATGCTTGCCCCATGTCGGGGAAGACATCACGATGAGGAAATACCCTCGTGGAACACCGGCATATTTTGCCTCTTTAGATGGAACTAAAGCCAAGAACATGGAGAGCTCAAGAAGAGCCAGAGCGGAGCAAACACGAAAGCTCTCCATTCTATTGTTTTGGTGGAGACTACGCGGATTTCTTTGGGTAATAACAAGTCTGGTATCTATCTGGTTCAATATCTCCGGTATGTATCGTGCTGTGTCTGATGTATCCCTATACTCATCATCCATGTAGTCATTTGTGACTCTGTACCATCCTCTCCCCACTATCTGCAACCCGTGATTCCCGTTTTTGTTTTTTTGTCTATCTTGTGGACGGCTTGGGATCCAACGTACAGCACTCGCTCAAGGGCTGAGCACGAAGGACGTAAGTTTCGTGCCATTGGGAAATATGAACATCTCGTGTGTTGTGTCCATTTGATACTTTGACCACCTTACTCACCGGTGTCTTCAGATTTTTCAGATCTTTCTGTGGGTGTTGAGAATTTTGACTAGCATGACATCATGGACGTGGTGGTTCAGCTCTAGAAATGGCTATTCCACGTATTTAGGTCCCTCTTCCACTGGGGGGTGCATTTATTTTTCGATTGCAACATTCATTGAAGTTGTGGTGAGCCCAGTGATGTCATCTTTGGCTTGCTGCTCATCAACATTATTCCAGGCTCAGGTTCTCTCTTTTTATCGCCTCGACTGTCGGCAAATTGAGGACCCCCCTGTGGACTCAGACACCAACTTTCCCCGTTCAAATCCAATCTTTGGTCCTCAAAAACGTCCTAGAGCACCGCCCATTGTACAACCTTACCAAACCTTCATGCCACCGTCATCCAAACCGGGTGTGGCTTCCGTCGACTCATCTTCCCCTCCGGAAAAGTTATTCGGCGAAGATTGGGAACCCGAAGAACTATTTACAGGGCTATTTAACTACTTTCAACGGAGAAACCTCCCACCTGAAAACTTAACAGGGTTGGAAGAACTATTCGCTAAAACAACACTAGAGGAAAAGACAAATAAACATGAACCAAAACCTCGCAAGTCTTTCTGGGTGTCATTTTTTGGCGACATACGCTCGACGATGTTGTACATATGTCGCATCATAATCGTAGATTTTGGCAAGATCATACTCTTCTTGCTGGTGATTC
>Ga0153938_1000707_pt1 | contig 13622 bp, 15 predicted proteins | sample TSNY022MetaG_FD_104740 | JGI IMG/M metagenome (GOLD analysis project Ga0153938, IMG submission 104740) | Attine ant fungus gardens microbial communities from New Jersey, USA - TSNJ022 MetaG | ecosystem: Host-associated > Fungi > Mycelium > Unclassified | place: USA:New Jersey: Brendan T. Byrne... | reverse complement strand
CCCGCTCAATCACAAGCGCCCTAACCTGCCGCCACAGAACCGAGTTATAAAACCGCCTTTTCCACCAGCTCATAAGTTCTATCACTCCAATACTTAATCAAAAGCTCCTTGTTCCGCGCGCCGGTCTTACCGTTATTCACAAACACGTTATAAGCGCTCCGCGCCGCCAGGTGAGCAATAACGCCGTCCTTCCTGGCCCTCTGAGAATTAACAAGCACAAGACCGCCGTCGCCCTTTTCTTTGACTTGAGCATTAGCGAAATGCAGCTCTGTCAACCTATTGTTACAATACACCAGCCCCCGCGCCCGAATATCCTTAGTAGCCTCCATAATAGGGTTTGATATGCCCGAGCGCTCCATCTGAAACTTAACCGCCGGCGGGAACTCGTCAATTCGCTGTATGTTAGCATTAACAAAGCTTTCTATTTCGGCCGCCTTATTCGGATCCAGCCCAAACTTGCAGAGCGCAAAGCCGTACACCTTTTCCAAATACGCGATAAAATAAAGCACAAATTTCTGAGTTATGCCGGTGCAATCCGTATCCGCATCCTCTCCATACAAATCAACCAGCGCCCCCACCAAATCCTCATTCACAACAACAACATCCCCCCGGTCAGCATATAGCTGATAACCATATCTGCTGTTCTTTGCGTCATAAATGATATTAGTATCATACTTAGATTTGGCCCTCACCATATCCAGCTTTTCAATAACAAGCTCCCCGTTCTCCTTATTCTGCCGCTCCCAATACTTAGGCAGAAAATAAAAATCTTTATAATACTCTTCCTCAGTCAACGGGTTTACAGTCAGCATAGTCAAGCAAGCCAAGTCATTCTCAGGATTCCGCGTATAAGCCATATCCAGCCCAAAAAACACCGGCGCCTCCTGAAAGATCACCTCATCAAAAGCCCCGGCCCTGCACTCCCGTTCACTAAAATAGCAACCCACAGGATTCTGAGGAATATTAAAATTCTTAGTAAGCGTAATCGCCCGCTTGCTAGGATCGTCAATCATACCCTTGATCTTATTCTTCAACAGCGTCGCGCTGACAGCCCGCCCCATGCTCGGGTTTGACTTAAGCGCCACCGACATATCATCATTCTCGTAAGCCTTAAAAATCTCATCTTCGCTATCCTGCTTGAAAATACAACAAAAAAACCGGTGATTAGTAACGTCCCGGTCCAAAACCTTTTTCGAATACTCAAGCCGGGCATCCATATACCCGCCCCGAACGGTCCCCATTGTAGTAGTCTCAAAAATAAAACTATCATCCCTCTTTACCGACTTCCGCAAATCGTCAGCATACTTCGAGGTCTTCATCTCATGGATCTCGTCAATGATGATATTCGTCGGTATTATCCCCTCAAAATTCTTTCCATCGCTAGACATCGCCAAAAGCAAGCTGTTATTACGCTGTATCTCAACCAGATGCAAAGACGGCACAAGCCTTGCATATTTTTTAAGGGCCTTATTTTTACGAATTATCTCATGAGTAGCATTCCAGCATAACAAAGATTGCTGCTGAGCATTCGAGCCAATATACACCTTAGCAGCCGGATACTCCTTTGAATAAAGCAGGTACGCGTTCAAAAACCCCATAAACGTAGTCTTAGAGTTACCGCTTGCAATAACCAGCAATATATCATTAACAACGCGTAAATACTTCCGCCTAGTTCCAACCACATTCCCCGCGCTATCAAATTCATCCTCATCAAAGTACCCCCAAAAACAAAATATGGAGCATATAACCCACTTCTGCCACAACATAAGCCTAACCTTTTCCCCGGCATGCTCACCCTCCGGCAATATACAAAACCTCTCTATCCACTCCACCACCACCCTGCCCTTATCCTCCAAAAAGTCATATAGCTTTAGCATATCCTTCTGAATAGCCACCATCTGCCTTATCTCAACACAAAACTTGTCCGGGTTTCCATCAACCAGCCTATGATACTCAAGCAAAGGATTATCCAAACGGATCATCCTCCTCACCATCCTCCAGATCCAGATCGCCCTCCAAGTCAGAAATAAGCTTCGACAGCGATATATTGAGCTTAATATACTTCTCCAAGTTTACAATCGAAGGAATAGCCGCTTCGGTACCGTTATTAGTCCTCATGGTCGTTTTTCCAAACATAGCGGCATACTCATCCGTCTCCCGCTGAAACACCATTATCAACTCACGATTATAATCATATTCCTGCTTAGCATTTTGAAGCCTGAGCCTGAGCGTCCCCTGCTCAACATCCTTAAGCTTGGTGCTCTTCATAATCTCATTCTTTGCCTTTTTCGAGCCGCCTTTTACCGCCCGGTCAACATTATCCGCGTCCGTGAGCTTTTGCTTATTGTCCTTTGAAGTTGTAGCCAATTCTTTTTTCAAAAGCTCCCACTCAGCCAGCGGGTACTCATCGCCCGCCTTTTTCTCAATCCCAAGCCGTTCAAGGGCGCGATAGATACGCGGTCTTGATACTTTCATTTCCCGGCTCAAATTGCTTATTGTCCTGCGTCCCATCTTCGCGCCCTCCTCTCATGACTTAGTTGTAACGTTGCATATATGTGTAACATGTCCGGCTAACAAGTTGTAACGTCCGCCCTCATTTCGAATTCTCGAAAGGAATGGACCCCCTCCCCGGTCAAGGCCGGGCTTCATTTTTCGGCTCAGGGTGGGGGGGATAAGACCGAACAGCCAAACATCGGTTGCAGATTTTCAGATGTAGCTACATCCCCATAAAAAAAGAGCCTCTCGGCTCTATAATTTCATGATCGATAGTTTGCATATGTCTTTCGCCATAACCACCTTGTACAGATATCCATTACGCTTCGTCCTCTTGCCTTTGGCAAATGTGCCGTCATTCAGGCCCAGGCGTTTTAATAGCCCGTTACGTTTATACAGGCTCATCGGTGTGAGCACATCGATACAAGCCACAATAGACTTATAGCTGTCTAATGACTCAGCCTGTGTATGTGGATTGGTAAGCAGTTCGATGCCTGTCACTTTCCCTTCGGCAGTAAAGACTATAGCAGATATTGATTCGGTGATCTTGATAAACCCCGCCTTGTTGTTTGCGGCATCGAGTCCGAACTTATCTCGTTGCTCGTCTGTGTATGTGAAGTCTGACGGCTCCATATAATTTTTAACAGAGAGGCCTAGGTTCTTTTCTTTGAAGTAGGTGTTAAGGTTGTCGGATAAGTCTTTTATATTCATATTGGACCTCCTAAAATAAATTTAAAAAGGGTATTGACTACCACGTATTTACGTGGTAATATATATACATAGCCGGGAAACAACACCCTGCTAAATATGCCGAAAGGAGTAAACAAGATGAGTCGAGACAAAAAGAAAAAGGAACTAGCCTTCAAGGATGTCCTTGAAATAATAGCTTTGATAGTTGGTATTGTGGCCGCCATCAAAGAAATATTGAAAGGCTAGTTCCTGAGGGTGGGTTTAACCGCCCACCCTCATTTTAACTCATCTTACGTAAAAAAGCTATGAAAAGAACAACCGCTGCTTTGTTAGTTATAACACTGGTTAACGCTATGAATCTCATCCGATACGGCTTCGATTGGCTCAATGCTTTCGCCGTAGGGCTGGCACTTGTTTGCATAGCGCTTGATTTAAGGGAAAGGTGGCTTTTAAAGTGAATCTAAAAACCGTCCGCAATCAACACGGGCTTAGTATTGCAAAGCTATCCAACCTTTCCGGTATCCCAACCCGTACCATCGAAGATATAGAACGCCGGGATGATTGCAGAGTATCCACAGCTATACGCTTAGCGGATGCTCTCGGTGTGACACTCGATGAACTGTGCAGAAAACCAGAGTTATAGCCGTCTCTGGTTTTTTTCTTTTCACTTGTAAACCCTAACGAAACGCTTTCGATACCCGTTGGCGCCCTTCTCCACTCGATCCTCGCAATGGTTTCCGCATAGATAAGCCATGAAAAAAAATTTCTTAATAGGTATTGACTAGCACGTTATAACGTGCTATTATTTAAACATAGAAAGGATTTGAAAGTTTATGTTCAAGATAATACTTCGTCAAGCGCCTTTACTTGTTTTGTGTGTCCTGACTCTCATTGATACGGACTTCAACAACCTTACAGCGCTTGACTATTGTGTGTTTATTGCAATGGCCTTGGCGGTGCTATCAAGTACAGTGTGGGAGGTGCGCCATGCAACTAAAAAAAATTAGGCTTGATAAAGACTTATCTGTCCCACAACTGGTTGAGCTATCCGGCGTACCGCGCCGGACAATTCAGGATATTGAAAAGCGCGGGGATTGTATGGTATCCACAGCTATACGCCTAGCGGATGCCCTCGGCGTCACGCTGGATAAGCTGTGCAGAAAACCGGAATCTGAATAAAAAAAAACATTTCAAAAGGTATTGACATTTACACGATATCGTGGTATTATTTAAACATAGCAGGGAACACCTGCTAAATACTTTAGAAGGGAGGAAAGCAATGGATGATATAATAAAAATACTCACCGCAGTTTGGCTGACGATCCAAATCTACACCAAACTGGATGAGTATTTAAATAAGGGGAAGTAACTTCCCACCAGCCCGAAAGGGCTGGTTTCCCCCTTATTATATCATGTTTTGCGAAAATTATGAAGGATATAACCACCTTATTTCTGATTTTGTTTGTAGTGCTCAAAATCGTTGACTTTAACAATTTACAGATCCTTGACGTGTTAATCGTTATCCTGCTGGTAATAGACGCAATCCTCACAGTCATACAAAGAAGAAAGGAGGATTAACTTGCCCGAATATCTTTCTGTTACTGAATTTGCAAAGCTTCATAGCATGGATACCGGCACGGTTCGCAGACTAATCGCGGCCGGCCGGATCTCTGCCATTAAGATTGGCAACCAATGGGCTATACCTTCCGATACCTCTAAGCCGGAAGACAGGCGTGTAAAGTCAGGCAAGTATAGGGATTGGCGGAAACAAAAACCGGAGTCAGATTAAGGCTCCGGTTTTTTGTTGCTTCGGCTGTTCATACACCGATTCGGTATTTTGCTGTTTCAAAGTATTTTTCATCAAGCTCTATCCCTATAAAATCACGGTTGAGGTTTTTGCATGCTACTCCCGTGCTGCCGCTGCCCATTGTGAAATCTAGGACTGTATCACCCGGATTAGTGTACGTTAATATCAAATCCTCAAGCAATGCAACAGGTTTTTGTGTTGGATGGTATCCGTCGGCGTCCTTTTTATACTCAAGAATATTAGATTTTGAATTTTTGCCGTTCAGATTGAAAGTTGATGGATATTTATTTTGTATCTTTATCTTATAGTTTTCATCAATATTCTTTAGCTCTTCATATGGCCTTTGAAAGTATCCTGTTGATTGCATTGCTTTATATTTGTCTCTCGTAGGAACTGAGAATTGTAGTCCTTTTGTAAAAAAATGCTGCGCTTGACTACAAGTTTTTAACAAAATATTAAAGTCTGAGGTGCTTAATCCGCTCTTTTGTTTTTCTTCCGTGAAATAGCTTCTCAATGGATGATCAGAAGCGTCCGCATCCTTCTTCCTGCGATAAAGACAGATGTCTTCTATGTACTGTGTGCAATTTTTTGTTGCACATAAAAAATTTCCAGCGTTATTCTTTTTCCACACTAACCGCTGAATGAATTGGATTTTATACGCTTTTTGCAGGATAAGCTTTGAAGTATATGGTTCTTGCGAAAACAAGGCAATCTTGCCGTTTTGCCGTGTTATTTGACCACATTTTTCAAGTATGATTTGAGGGTCAATTTCGAAATCCCATGTTATATCATCAATTCGAATATTTTGCTGCTTCCGTGATCCTTTTCCTTTTCCTTTTACTTTTTTACCCATTATCCCATAAGGCGGGTCGGTTAATATCATATCAACCTTTACACCTTGTGATATTAATTCGTCCATTATTTCAAGACAATCGCCATGATAAAGCTGCATGATATTCACCTCATTCCCTTAATCAAAAAGAGCGGGGAACTGATTCCCACTCTTGTGTTTTGTACGCCCCGGCTGGTATCAACATAAAGCCGGGTCCTGAAGTAGTCCGACGCTACACGATACCCAATGGTATCCCTCTCCGCTCCGCCCCTCGCGCTGGTTTTGGCATATAAAAAGCCCCGGCTGAATATGCCGGAGCTTCCGCTTACAATTTTTCACGCTATCATATTAACACGGGTAGTATTTCATTGCAATTGCAGCTTTTTTGCAAGTGGCTTCAAGCGGGTTTTTATGGGGCTTTCAAGGGTTTTTTATGGGATTTTTGTGCTATTTTAACGCGCTGTCAAAAGCCCATCGACGCCAAAGAGTAAAACACTTAGCTCTCTCAGCATGTCGTTTTCCCAGCGCCAAACCGTAGACGTAACACAGTTGTATCGTTCGGCTAGGTCGTCATATGTATCGCCGGTTATGTAGACTCCGACCAGAATATTGTACTTGTCGGATTCTGATTTTCCGCGCGCGGCGCTGTTTCGTTTTAACATATCAAGCGCCATGTCGATATGCTGTAACATGATCGCTGTACGTATCTTAGATTTAAGTATTGACTGTATATAGGGTTCATCAAAGTCCATATTGAACTCGAAGCCCTCAACATCCTCTTTTAGCTCATAAACCGCATTCTTTGAGTGCTGCTTTAAAGTGCTATAGTTTTTCATTAAAAGCTTGGTGTTGTGATAGGCCTTACTTTTCTTTCTGCCCTGCTGCTCTATGTACTCGGCAATGGTCTCCCGTATTAGCTTTTTATTGTTTTCCTCTCGTTTTGTCAAGCTTTCGCCCCTCCTAAGAATATTTTTGCGTCAGTCATGGTATGGCTTATTTACACGTCATTTTTCTCCTTCTTGATATGGGTTTTTCGTTGCCGGTACTGCCGGCTTGTTATACAACCGTCTGGCAATATTCAAAACTCGGTTACACATATCCCATTTTTCATAGGGGACCATTTTGCTCGTGCTGGTTCTTTTATTTAATTTATTGTCCATTTATTTGACTCCTTTGTATTTCTCAATTCTTGTTTTCAACGCTTGCATAAGCGCCTCTTGGGTATCGGCTTTTCGATCCAGCGTCTCCATGACGTCCTTGTCAACGCCTTCCTGCACTACCAGGTGATGGATGATAACCCTGTCCCTCTGCCCTTGTCGGTGCAGTCGTTTGTTGGCTTGCTGGTACAGCTCCAGCGACCACTCAAGCCCAAACCAGATTATGTGTCGGCCGCCTCGCTGCAGGTTCAGGCCATAGGCGCAGCTGGCGGGATGGGCTAGAAGTATATCAATTGCGCCGTTATTCCAATCAGTCTCGTCAGCGGGGCCTTTGTATATTCGTATACGTAGGCCGGATCTTTCAAGGGCTTCAAGTATTCGCTCTCTGTCGTGCTGGAATCGGTAAAATACTAACGCGGATTGTCCTTGCAGCGCTTCGATAAGCTCCACAAACGCCTCCAGCTTGCAGTTGTGAATCGTCTTAGCCATTCCGTCGGCATCGTATACGGCGCCGTTACACAGCTGTAAAAGCTTTCCGGTCAGGACGCCCGCGCCCTGGGCTGTGATCTCTCCGTCGGGAATTTCTAAAAGCATCTCTTTTTCCAGCTTTTTGTAGGCCTTGGCCGCTGGCGGGTCCAGCGCGACAGGTACCGTGTTATATACGATTTCCGGTAATTCCAGCCAGTCCTCGGCCTTCATGCTAACGGCGATATCCGACAGCTGCCGGTGTATTGAGGACTCGGAATCCTCTTTAAGCGCGTAGGAGAATATTGTTGAGGCGTTGCGTTGGTCCGGGTTGAAATATCTCGACCGGTAACCTGTGATAGTTTTGCCCAGGCGCTTACCTTCGTCCAGAAGGTAGATCTGAGCCCACAGGTCAATCAGGCCTTTCGGTGCAGGGGTACCGGTCAGCTCCACTATGCGCCGGGTCCTTGGAGCCACCAGGCGCATAGCCTTGAATCGCTTCGCTTGGTGGTTTTTGAAGCTGCTGCTTTCATCCAGGACAACCATGTCAAAGGGCCAGTCATTGCGGTAGTAATCTACCAGCCACACAACGTTTTCCCGGTTGATTATGTATATGTCCGCCGGCGTGTTCAGCGCCCGAACCCGTTGCTTGGAGGTGCCCAATACGGTGGATATCCTCAGCATTTGCAGGTGGTCCCACTTTTTGGCTTCGTTTTGCCAAGTGGCTTCCGCAACCTTTTTCGGCGCTATTATCAGGACCTTGCGGATTTGCAGTCGGTTATATTTCAAGTCGTTTATAGCTGTTAGCGTGATTATGGTTTTGCCTGGTTAACCCAAGCCCATATCAAGCCAAAGCGCTATGCGTTCGTCGGTAATGAGCCGGCCAACGCTGTAACGCTGGTAATTATGGGCTGTAAATTTCATTCGGCATCACCTCCTCAACGAAGGCCTTTACTTGCGGCCACCCGTACAATACACGAACATCGGCGTTACGCTTTTGCATCCGGGTGATCTGATACCGCTGCAGCTTACTAAGTACGCCGCTCTCCGTTTTCAGCTCTACAAAGATGGTACGGCCTTCCAGCGTTATCACTATCCTGTCCGGCACGCCGGAGTTGCCGGGGGATGTAAATTTATAGCATAGCCCGCCGCGCTCTTTTATTGACTTCACCATGCGGGCCTCGATTTGCTTTTCGGTCATTGATTATTACCTTCTTCGCTTTTTGGGATAAGCCAATATTGCTCCCCATCAATGCGAATTGATGGAATTTTTAGCTGCCTCCGTGCCTCTTTCACCTCGCGCTTACGGATGCCCTGGGCCTTAAACACGTACTCCACCGTTTTAACCGGGATGCGTTCGTTTATCAGCGGGTCGGCTTGTATTTGCCTAAACAGCCCTTTCGCTACCTCTACCGACACGAGGTCAATCGCGTATTTAAAACCTGCTTCACTATTCCCAGTTTTTGGCATAAAATCACCTCTATTTCTGTCAACTAATACACCCTTTTCCCTTTATATATATATATTTAAGTATATAAAGGGTATATATATCCTTACTTCTTTATTTTATATCTCTATAGATAATGTTAGTTTACATAGTTTACTTATATAATTAATAGGCTAATTTAGCGAATTTTCTTGTAAACCAGACTGTAAACCGGCCTGATCGTTTAGGTTTACTGGTTTACTTCTTTTGTAAACTAATTCGGGACAAAAATTCGCTTGTTGGTTTACGCGTTTGAAGCCTTTTTGTATCCCATATTCGCATCCAAACCGCATTGTGCTTTTACATCTTTCCCAGTTTTTCAGGCCTGTCAGGATGGCTACCACGCGGTTGCTGTCGGCTCGCGGGATACTCGGCCTTATGTCCCTCATGCACTCTCTCATGATTTCCATAACGCACACCCTGTCCCTGGTTACCAGCTTTATACCGCTGGCTCCTGATATCTGTCCGCTCCAATACATGCGTCGCCGGTCCAGATTCCACTCCTGCCAATCCGCCGGTACGGGCTTTTCCAGAAATTCCTCTATCTGCCCCTGTAAAGGGTCAGTGTCAAAGTGGTCTTCACGGCGGCGATCCGCCTCGGCTTCCAGCTCAGGCGACAGGAAAAGGGTTTCCCCCTGCTGCCAGCGATACGCCGCCTCGGCCCATATCTGGGCCACTGTAGCGTCGTCAAGGTCTTTAAATACCGATTTAGTAGGCGCTTGCAGCTCTGCGTCCACGGGCCAAAATCTACGGTTTCCAGTTGGGTCTTTGAGGTAATCGTGGTCATTTGTTGTACCGAAGAAGACGCAGCGTCTTGGATGCTTGTCAGTCTTGCGGGCATAGGCCGCCCTGTATTGGTCGTCAAGCTTTGATAAAAATGACTTGATTATTCGGATATCCGCTTTATTAAATGACTCCAACTCGGCTATTTCGCATATCCATACGCCTTGAAGCAATTCGGCGGCGTCCTTACCCTCGAAGGTTTTAAGACTGTCTGAGAACCATCCGGCGCCCAGCTTGGAGAATAGGGTGCTTTTGCCAAGCCCCTGCCTGCCGCATATAACCGTCATACAATCGAATTTGACGCCCGGATGCTTTGCTCTGGCTACGGCCGCAACAAACGCCTTACGGTTCACCGCCCGCATATAAGGGCTATCATCAGCGCCTAAATAGTCTATATATACCGTATCCAATCGCGGCGTATTGTCCCACACACCGCTGTTTAAGTATTCCAAAATTGGGTCATAGGCCAATGCCGCAGCGGCTTCTCCAAGGCCGTCCTCGATCAGCTCCCGGCCTTTGAGGCCATAAACCATCTCTATGTAGTTACGCAGGCCTCTGTCGTCACGGTCAGCCCATTGAAATACTCCTTGCTCTTCCCGTCGCAGCTCCCACGGCAGCGGGCCCCGCGCCATGTAGGCGTCGGCAAACAGGTTGAGCCGGATACGTCCGCGCAGCAACGGATCGTTTTGGATGATGAGCTTGACATTATTTATAGTTTTGCTGGGTAATCCGGACTGAGGGTGAAGATCTAACTGCTTAAGCCATTCGGTGTTTTCTTCCTGTTCCGGTACCGATATTTCGGCCCCTGCTTGCCGGGTTTTAAAGGCTTCTATTGCAGTTTGATATCTTTCGGAGTTAAGCAGAGCGGCGACCTTTTCGTCGGCCACGGCCAGCCTTTGCATTTCTGTATATGACGGCAGCCTGCCCGTGGGAGTACCCGGCTTTGCCTCGTCGTCCAGGTCACCAAATTTATGTAAGCGTACAAGGTCGAAGGCATTAACCAGCTTTCCGCCGCAGGGGTCCGTGGCGTGATGGCTGTATAAATACAGGCCGTTATCGTATGTTACAGCGCCGCCGGTGGTGGATCCTCCTGTGTAGGTGTATCTGTCTGACAAATCGGTTTCCTCGTAAATGCCTGGCAGAAACGAGTCTATAGCGGCGAAAATATCGTATGTCCTGCAAAACGCTCCTACAACGCCGGACTTTACGGTCGGATCGCCTTGCTTCGCTGCGAGCCTTGCCTGCGCAGGCGCGCCGGGGATCTGCGGCCATTGGGCAATATTATGCCAGTCCTGGAACAGCCCCAGCACGCCCTCCACCGACAGGAAAGGCTTATCGGCGACATAGTGTATATATTCCCCGTCAGCGCAGACGCTGGGCCAGTACATAAGTCTGGACACCTCAAACGTAGATGGATCACACCAAGGAAGCAGCCCCGCCCGGTGGGAGACCATGCGCAGCGCCGGCTCGTATTCGTCGGGTCCGGCTGTAGCGCAGACCGGGAACAGTACGCGCAGCCGGGGCGCGTCCGGGCGGTGCTTCCTGGTCGAGTAGACGAGAAAGGCGCAGCCCAGCCCGTCCAGGCGGCGAAGGGCGTCCTGTGTCCCGCCGGAAGGTATATTGTCCAGGTCCAGGGTTAAAACGTCCCTGCCGGTCACACAGAGGGCTTTACGGCGGTTTCCGAGCAGGGAGCCACCGACAAAGCCGCCCACATCCTTGAGGTCATCCTGTTCAGATTTGGACATGGATAAATATGCGTTTATGGTTTCGGTGCTTCGAACCGGTGTTTTTAGCTTTTCCACCAGCTCCGACCACCAGATAGTTGATCCGGGCCACTGAGCGGCCTTGCGGGAGGCGCCGGTGGATATTATGATTTGACGGTTGTGTTGGAGCATATGCTTACCCCTCTAATCCTTTTTGTAAAACTTACTTATATAGCCGTCGGCTTTAAGAAGCAGCCCCGGCGCCCAGGGTATCGGCCGGCCCATGAGATCACAGATTTCCCTCAGGTCTCTCTCAGCCGTTCCGCTGTTAACTTCACAGACAATCTCATCGTGTACGTGGAACACAATGGGGTATTCGGCGGCCTCTACTCTCTCCATTGCTACGGCCAGGCAATCCCTGGCGGTTGCTTGTACTATATTCTCCACCAGCTTGCCGCCGTAGGTACTTTGACGCTTCCATTTTCCGTTTTCTGAGCCGTAATAAAATAACGCTTGCCTATCCCATTGATCAAGATCTAAATGCGGCGACGCGTAGAACAGCCTTCGGCCGCCGGGTAAGGTGATCGTCAGAAAAGTGTTCCCAAGCATATCGCCTTCCACGGCAAAAATACACCGGTGGGTTTGCGTCGGCCTGCCCGTTTGCATTGCTTCTATTGCGGCGGCGTTTACCGCCTGCCACATATCAACGATCCGCCGGTTGGACTTTTTCCACCGGCTGACTATATCGTTTGCTTCTTCCTGACTGAAAAAGACGTTGTATTGTGTCGCTGCCGTTTCGATGAACCGAGCAACGCCCATACCGTAGCCCAGCCCCAGCTCAGCCACTTTTCCGCGCTGTCTCAGCTCATATTCAGGGTTTCCCTTGGCTATTTTTTCAATGGGTACGCCGAACATTTGAGAGGCTGACGCTTCGTAAATCTTGCCGTGTGTTGCGAACACGTCCAGCTTCCATTGCTCTCCGGCCAGCCACGCGATTACGCGGGCTTCGATGGCCGAAAAATCAGCCGAACATAAGAGCATGCCCTGGGGCGCTATAAGAGCGGTACGTATAAGCTGCGAAAGAGTACCGGATACAGGGCCGTAAATGATCTCCAGCCCTGATATATTCTTCCGCTTGACTAATTCGCGGGCTAATTCAAGCATTGATATGTGTGTCCTTGGTAAATTTTGCGGCTGCAGAGCTCTGCCTGACCATCGCCCGGTCCGGTTGGCTCCGTAGAATTGGAGCAAGCCCCTGGCGCGGCCATCTTTGCAGGTGGTATTAGCCATAGCTTGATATTTTTTTACGCTGGTTTTTGAGAGCTCCTGCCGCAAGGTCAGCATACGGTTTACCCTGGCGTCGTCTGAGGTTTTTAGCATCTTTGTAACAGTGTCTTTGCTGACATCGGCCAGCTTCTCACCGGTTTCCTCCTCCAGCCAGTTTTTAAGCTGATCACGGCTGTTAGGATTTTCAAGCCCGGATATTTGCATTGCCTCAGCCAGGTCCCGCTCCCGCACACACTCATCTATAGTCAGGGCGCTTTCCATCAAATCCATATCCACGGCTACGCCCCGCAGGTTGATACGCTGATCCTGTACCCATTGCTCCTGTATTTCTTCGGCGACGGGGAAAGCTGATAGACGCCTTTCGATCTCCATTTCGGTCACTACGTCCTGCTGGCAGTAAGCTTTGAACATCTCCCATTTTTCCGGTTCGTGCTTTGGCAGTGTTCGGGTCCTGTTACCGTTGGATTTGCCGGGCTTACAGGGAACGCAAAACGTACGTATTAGGGCCGTGCCTTTTTTGTCCTTGAGCTTGTCGGCGGGGAGGCCTAGCGCCTCTCCTGTAGCCGCAAGCCCACGAGTGTAACCACAATACAAGCCGTGAAGCTGTGTACAATGCCATTGCGGCAGCCATAGCTCAGGAGGCCACTGCCTATAGTCCAATAAATTAAAGTGCCGGCTCAGACAGTACCACTCAAAAGACGCGTTATAAGCGTGCTTGATCACGTTAGCGTCAAATAGGGCGCCGGTTACTTGGGGCGGTACTCTCTCGCCGCAGGTCAGGTCTATGATGTCAACCGGTCCGCCGTTAAAGGAGTAGGCGAAAAGCAGCACTTGAAAATCCGGGGACTGCACGTATTTGTACAGCCCCGATTTTTTCAAGTCAACGCTTGAAAAGGTTTCAATGTCGATTGATAGATGG
>Ga0153938_1000699_pt1 | contig 13673 bp, 10 predicted proteins | sample TSNY022MetaG_FD_104740 | JGI IMG/M metagenome (GOLD analysis project Ga0153938, IMG submission 104740) | Attine ant fungus gardens microbial communities from New Jersey, USA - TSNJ022 MetaG | ecosystem: Host-associated > Fungi > Mycelium > Unclassified | place: USA:New Jersey: Brendan T. Byrne... | reverse complement strand
TTTACTGATGAAAAATATAGAAGAAAATGACAGTATTACAAAAGAAAAATACATTAATGTGCGTTCCATGTGTGCTAAGGCTATAGCGAATTACAAAGATACTTCTACCGTTACATCGCTTTTGTATTGTTTGAATAATAAAGATGAACACTACAAAATAAGACTTGCATGCGCTGACGCTTTAGGAAAAATCGGAGACAGATACGCAGTAGCCCCATTGATTGATGTGGTAAAAGATGAAGATGAAAAATCTGTATATTTAAGAGAAACTGCCGCTTCTGCATTAGGTATGCTCGGAGATTTGAGAGCGGTAGATCCTCTGGTTAATATTCTTGAAACACAAAAAGGAATATGGAGTAAATTCACATTCCTAAAAGAACGTGTAATTGAGGCTCTCGGCAAGATGAAACTTGAAAATAACGAACGAGTTTTTAATGCGCTGAAGAATTCTTTATCAGATGAATCTTCGCAAATAAGAATCAGCTCAATAGAAGCAATTATGGAAAGTGAAAACCCAAAAGCTCTTGATACAATTAAAAAATGTCTCTTTGACCCTGATAATGAAGTCAAAAAGAATGCGTTAATTGCATCTTATAATATTATAGGCAGAGATATTTTAGATGAAGTTATTGTGAATTCTTCATATTGTGACTTTCTTAAAATGGAAGCTGTATCTATGATTGCGGAGTATGAGGAAGATGAAGAGGAATTAATTTATCGCAAGGAGAAAGATAAAGATGAGTAGAGCAATTATCCTTTTGTCAGGCGGATTGGATTCTCTTGTAAGTCTCGGACTTGCAAAAGATGAATATAATATAGAACTTGCGCTGACTTTTGATTACGGGCAAAAATCTGCTCTTCAAGAAATTGAAACATCTAAAAATATATGTGAATATTACAACATCAGGCATAAAGTTATAAATCTTGACTGGCTTAAAGAAATTACACATACCGCGCTTGTGTCTTCCAATGCCGTGCCTTCAGGTGAAGAATTAAAAGATTCTTTAAATTCCGCAAAATCTGTTTGGGTGCCTAACAGAAACGGTTTATTTGTAAATATTGCTGCAAGTTATGCTGACGGTGAGGATTACGAATACATAATAATCGGGGCAAATAAAGAAGAAGGAGAAACTTTCCCTGATAATACGCAAGATTTTATTGACAGAGTAAATGCGGAATTTGAATTTTCAACCCGAAAAAAACCTGAAGTAGTTGCTCCCTTGATAAATTATAATAAAAATGATATAGTTAAAAAAGCGTTAGAAAAATCAATTCCGCTTGAATATGTGAGAAGCTGTTATCAAACCGGTCCGAAAAATTGCGGAATATGTGAATCTTGCACAAGATTGAAAAATGCATTAAAAAATAATGACGCTAACTACTTCATCAAAAAACTTTTTTAGGATATACTTAATTTTATGAAAATTGTTTTAATAGAAAAAGAGATTAAATATGAGGGATACCAATTAGCCCCACATTGGATTTACAAAAATTTCAATATCCAGGGGGATTCTATCGTTGCTTTTTGCGGCGAATGCGAAGTGAAACTCGATAAAATGGTTGATATTGAAGATGTTATTAACAATGAACCTATTTATTCAAAATATATGCTTAGTTTTATTTCAGAACAGTTTAATATAGATATAGTTGAAGGTGTTTTCAGACAAAGATTACTAATTTGTATAATTAAAGAAGCACTGGAAAAACGCGGGATAAAAGTTGTCAGAAGCGGAGATGACTTGTTTGTAAATAATAAAAAATTAACTGTTTCTATTGCGACAAAATCCATGACCTCTGTATTAATCCACACAGGAATAAATATTGATTCAACAAATGCGCCTATCCCGGCATGCGGATTAACAAACGATTTAGGCTTTACTGATATAGATAATTTTGCAAAAGAAATTATGGAAAACTACGCTAACGAAATTGATGATATAATCTTATCAGGAACAAAAGTGAGAGGAGTGTAAATGGACAGATCGGATGATTTTAATGATTCTAAAAAACCTTCACACATTACATATAAACAGTATCAAAAAAAAGTAATTCAAAAACCGAATGAGGGTTTAATGATATTTGTTTCAGCGTTTTTTATAATGCTGTTATTATTCTTAGCTGTAGCCAAACAAATTACGCCTGATGTCGATGTTACAATAGGCGACGGCAGCGCTGTAACCGCAGAAGATAAAAGCTCTGTAGACGACAGACTAAAAACTCTTCAAAACGAAGATGATGAATTAGCTTTAAATAAAGAAGATGAAATATTTACTCCGGAATTAGATGAAAAAGTTGTTGTACCTACAGATATAAAAACCCTAAAAGAGAAAGAAAAAGAAGAAGAAGCCAAGCAAAAAGAAGAAGCTAAACAAAAAGAAGCAGAAAAAGCCAAAGAACTTGAAAAAGAAAAAGCTAAAGAAAAAGAAAAGGCTAAAGCAAAAGAAGCGGAAGCTCAAAAAACAGAAACTTCTGCCGTAAAACTGGAATTCGCACCGACAATTACCGAGACAAAAACCATAAATTCCAAAGTTGTTGTAGGCTATTACGCAACAGATGCTCAAGCTCAGGTTGCAAAAGGTATTATATCGGAAGCAGGATTAGGAATTACTCCTTTTGTTAAAAATATCGGGGGCGCATATACAATTCAGGTGGGCTCATACTCCTCAAGAGAAAAAGCGCAGAATTTAGCGAATGAACTATTAAGAAACAATTTTCCGGCAAGAGTTATTACAGAATAAAAAAAAAGGACTTCTTTTAAGAAGTCCTTTTTTTATTCTTTCCAGAACCAATCACATTCATGTTCACTGCATAAGGATTTTTCCAAATCAGCCATAAAGCTTTTTTTCGTCATCTCAAATGTAACAGGAGTTATAGAAACCTTGTTATTCCTGACAGCAGCAATATCTGTATGAGCGTCTTCCGGTTCATGAGTCAATTCTCCTGCCATCCAGTAATATACTTTACCTCTCGGATCGGTTCTTTTTTCATAAGTATCAGTGAACATTCTGCGTCCGAGTTCCGTAATCTCAATACCTGCTATATCTTCTGATTCTAATGATGGAGTATTTATATTCAACATACTTTTTGGAGGGAAGTTAAACTCTTTCAATTTAGGCAGCAATAAATTAACAAATTGCGCGGTAAATATAAAGTTTTCATATTCAGAATGCATACTTGCCAGAGATACCGCAATACTCGGCACACCCATCATAGCGCCTTCCATAGCGCAGCTTACCGTACCTGAATATAATATATCAGCTCCTAAATTAGGACCGTGATTAATGCCTGAAATAACAACATCCGGCTGTTCTTCCTGCGATAATATTGCATTTATACCTATTTTAACACAGTCTCCCGGTGTCCCTGTTGTAACCCAGGTTCTCTTTGAACCAAAAATAGGTTCCAGTTCTTCAACCCTAAGCGGCGTATGCAGTGTCAATGAGTGACCTGCTGCGCTTCTTTCTCTGTCCGGCGCTATAACATATACTTCATTTTCTTTTGCTAATACTTCTGTTAAAGCTCTAATGCCGTTAGCAGCAATACCGTCATCATTGGAAATTAAAATTTTCATATTTCTCCTTCTTGAAAATAAAAAACTAAAAATCTTCTCAACTATATATTACAATTATACGGATAAAAACTCCAATTTAAAGCCTGAAAAGTAAAGTTATGTAACAAAAATATAACTAATATAAAACATATAGCAATAGTATATAAAAATATTTTTTTATATATATAACACGAGGAAAGCTTTAAAATGAGGAATCAAAAAAGATTTTAAAGCACACACACTACACTTCACACTATTACGAGGAATGATTAAGATTTTTCAGTTTTACATTCCAAGAGCCGCTTCAGGCTCTTTTTTTTGGTTATGATGAAGTTACATTTATTTATTTTATTAATAAATATCAATATCTTCTAAAAGTTTAACTTCAAACTCACAGCCAGCCGGAATTGAAATTCTTTTTCCCTTTGCAAATATTGCAAATACAGGTGAGCCGACAATATTTACACCATAAACAACAACACCGGCAGCCACAGTAAACGGTGTCAGCAAAATTGTAAAAGGACCGTCTGACAAAGAAGCCGTGGCTCTTATCATCTTATGATAAAATCTTTTTCCGGGCTGCATTGAATTTACAACACCTTTTAGATAACCTCTTTGACCCTTAATATTGTTTATAAAAATCTTTTTATGATTTGCTTTTGTAATTTTTGCATGAACTGATATTGTAGAACCTCTAAAAACCATACTGTCCACTATTAAAACTACCAATCCTCCGTTACCGGCAATTTGCGGCTGATGAGAATCTAAAATAATACCTTTAAAAACAGTGCCTTCCGGAACTGTAATATATGTCTGGGTTACGGGCTTTACTGATTTAAAAGATACACTCGTGCCTTCCTTTAAATAATCAGAAATAACGGAAGTAGATTTAACTCTAAATTTTGTGCCTTTTTTAATTCTTATTGCGGTTGCAGCTGTACTGCCCGAATAGTTCGGCAAGTTTTTAACCCCGACCGAAGGTTTTGAAGACGGAGTTGACGGCAAAGTTTTCGGAGGTAAAGGCATATTTGATGATGAAGGAGACGTATTTGTTTTAGGCAATGGCGGAAGCGATTCTAATTCCAACTTAGAGGGATTATAGTTTCGTCTTATTTCATCATCAATAGATGTATCAAGCTCCAACGCTAATGCAAATGAGCTCAATAAATTAATAGCTAATAATACACTTATAATTTTTTTAATCATACTTACCTGCTGGTCGACTACTTTTTTCAAAATCTCTGATTTTATTAAAAAGTGTCATCACGGATTTGATCCGGGATCTCCTTACTTTAAAAGTTCATTAATTGCTTTAGCGGCTTTTTTACCGGCACCCATAGCATTAATAGCGTTTGACTCTCCGACAGGGGCAACATCTCCTCCGGCGTAAATACATTCAGCCGAAGTTTCGCATTTTTCGGAATCAACAGTGATATAACCCCATTTATCTGTAATTATTTCTAATCCTTCTGCCTTTGCAGACTTTTGGATAATAGGGTTTGGACCGGTACCGAGTGCAACAATTACTGTATCTACGTCCATTGTCTCAATTTTTCCGGTGGAAACAGGTCTTTGGCGACCGCTTTCGTCAGGTTCGCCCAGCTCCATAACCTCAAGTTCCACAGCTTTTACATAGCCGTCTTCACCGATAATCTCTTTTGGCGCATATAAGAATTTAAAAATTATGCCTTCTTCTTTTGCGTGTCTGATTTCTTCCAAACGAGCCGGAAGTTCTTTTTCCGTTCTTCTGTATACTATATAAACTTCTTCAAAACCCACACGGACTGCTGTTCTTGCTGCATCCATCGCAACGTTTCCGCCGCCAAATACCGCAACTTTTTTACCTACTTTTAACGGTGTAGGAGAACTTTCACTTCTTCCCGCTTTCATAAGGTTTACACGGGTTAAAAACTCGTTAGCAGAAAATACTCCGTTTAAGTTTTCACCCGGAACATTAAGCATTTTTGGAAGACCTGCACCCGAACAAATAAATATCGCGTCAAATCCGTCTTCTTTTAATTGTTTTAGTGTTATAGATTTACCAACAATAACGTTTGTTTTGAATTTTACTCCCATAGATTTCAAATTAGAAATCTCTCTGTCTAAAACATTTCTAGGTAATCTGAAAGGAGGGATGCCGTATCTTAAAACACCTCCCAATTCGTGAAGCGCTTCAAATACTACTACTTCATGACCTGCTTTTCTTAAATCAGCCGCTGCAGTCATACCTGCGCAGCCTGAGCCGACAACGGCAACTTTTTTACCTGAAGGTATAATTTCAGAAATTTCTGCAGATGTATAATCTCCGGCAAATTTTTCCAAAGCGCCTATAGCTATAGGTTCACCTTTAATCCCTAATACGCATCTACCTTCACATTGACGTTCCTGAGGACAAACACGCCCGCATACAGACGGCAGCATACTGGTTTCGCGGATTATTTCTCCGGCTTTTTCTAATTCACCTGCTTTTAAAGCCATTATAAATTCAGGAATTTTAATATTTACAGGACAGCCGGCAACACATCGCGGATTCTTGCAATTCAAACATCTTGACGCCTCTATTTGAACTTGTTCAGGAGTTAAATTACTCTCAACAGGTTCAAAATTTGAACGTCTTTCTATTTTACATTGTTCTTGCACATGTTGTCTTTGCGAATTTTTTTCTTGCGCCTCTGTCATTTTATATCCCCTTCTTAAATATCTCTTTGTTGATGATAATATTGTACTTAAAAAAAATATGTCATGCAAGAAAGTAATACTTGCTTATGGTTTTTTATATTTAGAAAACGTACTTGCAAATAGACTTTGGCAGGTGTAAAATTATCTTATGAGCATAGATATTTGTGAAAAAAGTTTAAAAACGCTTGAATACGATAAAATACTTGAAAGATTAGCCGGGTTTGCAAAATTAGAGCAGAGCAGCAATTTGTGTCTTAATGCAAAACCGTTTGACAATATCGTACAAATTCGCGATGAGCTTACTTATACCAAAGAAGCTAAATGTATTCTTGATATGCCTGATGATTTACCTATAGAGTTTGTAGCAGACGTTAAAAAAATCCAAAAAGGTTTGCTAACAGGTTATCTTTCTGAAGAAGAATTAATAAATATTGCAAAAACTATACGAACTTCGCGTCTGGTTAAAAGATTTTTGAATGATAATTTAATAGAGAATTCTAAATTAAGAACCTTAGCAGAAAATTTGTTTGTAAATAGAGATTTAGAAGATATGATTATTCCTGTCTTTGATGAAAATTTAAAGATACGTCCTGATGCAAGCAAAGAGTTGAAAGCGCTTAACACTTCACTAAAGGATAACGAAAAAAACCTCAAGAATAAAGTGAATGAGCTTTTAAATTCACCTGATTTTGCTAAACATCTTCAAGATACAATTTACACAACCCGCGATGACAGAATAGTATTTCAGGTTATGGCTTCCTCAAAAAGTAAAGTGCCCGGTATTGTTCACGATGTTTCCGCTACAAACAAAACTTTTTACATAGAACCTCAGCAAATTGTTTCATTAAATAATAAACTCAGAGAAATAAAAGCGAATATTCATGCCGAAATAATCAGAATATTAGTTAATTTAAGTAATCATGTCCGCGCAAATATAAATGAAATTATATTAAGCGAAGAAATTTTAGCCCTGATTGACTATCATTTTGCAAAGGCTCGTTATGCAGTAAAAACACAATCTATAGAGCCGGAAATTGTTATGGCAAAATTTGTTGAAATTGAAAATATGCGTCATCCTTTATTAATTGAAACTGTTGAAAATGTTGTTGCAAACGATTTTGAAATAGGAAAAACATATAAATCAATTATAATAACAGGCTCTAATACGGGAGGTAAAACGGTAACGCTAAAAACGGCAGGGTTGTTTATTTTAATGGCGAAAACAGGAATGTTTTTACCATGCTCTATGGCTAAAATTTATCCGTTTGAAAAAATATTATGCGACATCGGAGATGATCAAAGTATTCTGCAAAGTCTATCTACATTTTCGTCCCATATGACAAATATTATTGAGATTTTAAGACAAAGTAACAACAATTCTTTTGTACTGCTCGATGAAATTTGCGCAGGCACAGATCCTCACGAAGGCGCTGTTTTGGCGCAGGTTATTCTGGAACAGCTTGCTTCAAAAGGAGTGTTTTCAACTATTACAACTCATTATGGCGAATTAAAAGCTCTGGAATACACAAATCCTTATTTTAAAAATGCTTCCGTGGAGTTTAATACTCAAACACTAAAACCTACTTATAAATTGATGATAGGTATTCCCGGATTGAGCAATGCAATCTCAATTTCTCAAAATTTAGGTCTTGATATTGATCTGGCTGAAAAAGCAAGAGCAATAGTTATGTCGCAAAAAGATCCTTCTATGGTAGTGGTTGAAAAATTACAGGAAACACAGCAAAAACTTTCGCAAAACCTTGAAGAAGCAGAAAATATTAAAGAAACCTCCGAAATTATAAAAAAAGAATATGAGGAAAATCTTTCAAATATAAGAAAAGATAAAAAGAAAACAATAAAAGTAATTAAAGACAAATTTGACCATGAAATTCTTGATGCAAAAGCAGAAATCAAAGATATTCTTGAAGAAATAAGACAGGACAAATCCGAAAAAATTGCACGCCGTTCATATGCGAGGCTTGCACAGCTTGAACAAAACTTCAGGGAAAAAGTCGGCAAATATGAAGAAAAACAAGAATACAAAGAAATAGATTGGAACAGCATAAATATCGGCGACAGTTTGATATTAAAAGAACTTAATCAGCCTGTAACAGTACTTTCGCTGCCTGATAAAAATAATAATATTAATGTTCAAATGGGAAATTTCAAAACAAAGATTAAGACTGACAAGCTTGCTCCGTATGATTCTGTTTTTGAACCAAAAAAAGCATATATTCCAAGCAGCTATGAAAGTTTTGAACTTAAAAAAACAAATATTTCCAATACACTTGATTTGAGAGGATTTAAAGTTGAAGATGCTCTTGACAGTTTGGAATTTTATTTAGATAAAGCGAGTTTAGCGAATATTTCGCCTGTTTATATTATTCATGGTCATGGAACAGGAGCTTTAAAATCCGCGGTTCGTGATTTTATCTCAACATCACCTTATGTTGCCAATTACCGCCCTGGCGAAGAAGGCGAAGGCGGCGACGGAGTAAGTGTTATAGATATAAAATAATGTTGTTGCTATACTGATTATATATGATAAAATATGTTTAAGAATATAAGAAGGATGTAACAATGGATATAAATAATCTAAGAAAAGAGTACGAATTAATCGACTTATTCTGTAATCTTGCAGAAATTCCGTCCCCTTCATTGAGGGAAGATAACCTGATAAAATGGATTGAAAATTACTGTAATATAAACGATTTGGAATTAAGTCTTGATGATTATAATAACATATATATTAAAGTCCCGTGCAACGACTGCAATAAGCCTCCGCTTCTTTTATCAGCGCATATGGATGTTATAGGAGATGACAGCCCTGTTAAGTTATATATGGAAGGCGACTTAATCAGAGCAGAAGGCAGAACTTTAGGAGCTGATGATAAAGCGGGACTGGCACAGGCGCTTTTGTTGGCTAAAGAATTAAAAAATCTTGATATCAAACATGGTGATTTAGAATTAGTATTCACAAGAGACGAAGAATTCGGAATGACAGGAATTAGAAACGTGGATTTTTCAAGGCTGAAATCAAGATATGTTCTTGTATGCGATGCAGATGCATTGGGACAATTAGAAACCGCCGGAGCAAGTTATATTAACGTACATATTGAAGTTAATTCATTTAAGGGCGGTCATTCAGGAATTGATATTGCCGACCCTATGCGTGAAAATGCCGTAAAATTGATTGCAGATATAGTTGCTAATCTCCCGCAAGGTGTATATTATTCTGAAGGAAATGAAGTTATAACCTCCTGTAATATCGGCGGCATAAGAGGAGGAGATATTAATGTTACTAACGTAATTAATACTTTTGCAGAAGCGGCATATTCTATCAGAAGCTCAAGCAAAGAATATGAAGAAGAATTAAAACAACGAATGATTAACGAAATTAATGATTTTAATAAAGAATATGAAGATACTGCAGAAGCAAAAATAAGTTTTGAAGAACATCTTCCTGCTTTTGAAAAAGTTGAAGATAAATACATTCCGATTTTGTTTGAAACCATAGCTAAAAAAGTCGGCATAAGTGCGGATATTTCAACTTTCCATGCCGGAGCAGAAACACATATTTATGCAAACAAAACAAATTCTGACGGAGAAAAATTTATACCATATTTAATAGGATTAGCAAATATATGCAATATGCATTCTAAAGAAGAAAATGTTGATTATAAATCCATGTTAAAAGGACATGAATTTTTGACATCATTGTTTAAAGCTTATAATTCATAGTAAGCTATATTGGGTGCTTAACATTATCTTATGAGAAAGCCTTAAATCCGCGTTCTACACTTTTACCTAAAGCATTTTTTACAGATTCATATTCTGTCTGCATTGCAGAATGTTCCGCATCTAACTTCTTCAAATCTATATCATATTTTTTATCTTTTGCCTGAATTTCATTTACTGCATTTTGGTACTCAACTTCTGCCTTTGCAATAGCCAATGAGTTTTCTCTAGATGATATATCATTTAATACTGAGTATGATTTAGATTTCCAGGTTGAATTACCCATATTCTTATATTCTGCAGAGCCCTCTTCTTGATAGATAACCTGCTCCATAGAAATGATACCGTTTTCTAATGCAAACTGCAGCCATTCTGCATTATTCATAAGTTTAGCGTTTAATTCCGCATAATTATCAGAACCGGCAGCTTTAGAAGTTTCGCTTATTCCGCCCATTCTGTACCATAAATTTTTATACCATTCATATTTAGGGTCATTTTCATTAGCAACTTTTTCATCAGGAAGATTTTCTAATAAAGTTCGATAAGCACTTTTAATTTCTTCACAAGTGTTTAACCAAGAATAGAACGTTTCAACGCGTGCTTCATAATCATTCATATCTTTTTGATATTGCGTTTTATCAAACTCATCTCTCATGAAAGCATTTTTCATATCCGCTTCAAAACTGTCTAAGAATTGCAATAACCAATTATAATTAAGCCCTAATGAATTAGCGCCTTCATTATCTTCTATAACATAAAACAAATCAACAGCTTTTTGTTTGATAGTTTTAAGTACCTTATTGCCGCTTGCATCGGTTACATAATCACCATTTGAATCAAGTACGTAATTGCTTAATAATATTTTAGCTTCGTTACTAATACCGCTAAAAAGTGCAGTTTCATCTTTTTCTAAACAATATAAAACCTGACCTGCAGCAGGATTTGTATTTGAAACAGCATTAGAAACTTCAATCAAAGTTGGAGAAAGCCCTGCAAAATAAATTGCTGAACCTGTAATTTCACTGCTGCCAAAAGTTAAACTTGAACCATTAGATGTTGTGTATGATTTCGGATAACTCGCATAGCTCATATCTAAATCTAATAAGTGAGCAAGCACGTGTTCATAACAGCCTTTGCTTCCTCCCTGAGCATTCTGGTAACAAGGTTTAGATGCCAAATCGAATTTTTCGTATAATTCATCGCCTTCTTCTGTTCCTACTCTTACCCAATAGTCATCCGTATTTGGTTTTGTTCCGATAGCTTCTTTAGGATAATTCATCAATTCTTCGACCCAAGCGCCAAAGATGCCGCTCGGTTTAGTTTCATCAGTATAACCTAAAGATGCAGCCCATGCCGCAATGCCGTTATTGCTTAAACCGTTTACAAACTTGTCATATAATGCCTGAGACATACCAATAGGGTTATTGTTGTTGTCAAATTGATCATAATTTACTGACCATACACCGGTATTACTGTCATAATTTCCGATTACTGACATCAAAGGATTAGTCGGTTCGTTTATAAAATCATACAATCCTGTTATATCATTTTTATCAAACCATTCGGCGTAATTTTCACCGTATAAATCTGATAAAGCCTGAGCATACTTAGGGTTTTCCGTTAAAGGAACATCATAACAAGCTAAGAATTCACTCAATGTATTACTTTTCTCATAATTTATTTTATCTGTAGAGCCTACTAATAATTGACCGGATGTATTTATTAAACCATACTGATTCTTTAATTCGCCATATGACATAATTAATCCTGCGGTCATTTTTTGGGAAATACTTGAACCGTCAGCATCATAAGTGGAATACATTAATTGAGAAGCATTTAGCGCTTCCACATATTTTGCAGCCGCATCACTCTGATCCGTAGCAAGACGAACTTTAGAATTAGTAATCATTTGTGAACGTAATTCATTGTCCATTATTCTGGAAGTTAAAAATAATAAAGTAGCTTGTGAGGAGCTTATTCCCATTTTTCGCCGATTTTCCTTTCGTTTTAGGCACATGTTGCCAGGTTACTTACTTATGTATACGGTTATTTCAGAGATTTTCTTTAAAAAAACAATCCTTTTTGTTACAAATCTTAATGCTATAATATCGCATCAGTCTGTTTTAAAGCTATTATTAGAACACAGCATAAATGGCAGTAAAACATGTCATACCGGAAGTGACCGTTTGTTGGAGTTTTAACTCCTTACAAACTGCATTGTCCGGTATCTGCTAAATGAAATCTAAGATTGGAGATTGCGCAATAGGAATTTTGTTAGATTCGTACCTCATCAACAAAATTCAACTACGCGCAATGACATAGTGGGCAGCACATGTCATTCTATTTTTTTATCATAAATTTAAATCTCGAAAATAATAAAAAAGACAGTGCTAAAAAACACTGTCTTTTTTATTTTTTAAATTCGATAACTAAATTGCGATTGTTTCTGTTTCAATTTTGATATCAAGCGGTCTTTGATCAACCATTTCAATTTGAAGATTTTTAGCATCTTTTTCAACTACAGGAGTTGGCGCTGCCACTTTAGGTTTTGCCATCAATTCTGCTTGTTTTCGTGCATTAACAATTGCAGGATCAGGATTGATTTTTTGATTATTATAATCCGTCATAATCTTTGCAACAAATCTTTTTGTTTCACCAAACGGAGGAACCGCATTGTACTTTTTCACATTGCCCGGACCTGCATTATACGCGGCAAGCGCTAATTCCATAGAACCGAACATATTGTACATTTTTTTGTAATACATAATACCACCGCGGATATTATCGTTTAAAGAATAAGGATTAAGCCCCATTCTTCTTGCAGTAGCAGGCATTAATTGAAATACTCCTACTGCTCCGTAACAGCTTCTTGCATCGTGTCTGAATCCAGATTCTGCACGCGCGATGCTCAACGCAATTGCAGGATCAACTCCCATTTCAATAGCATGTTTTACTATTGTTGCTTTTACGGTTTTGACGTCATTCGCTTGGGATTGTCCCTGTGTTAATACGATACACATCAGTGTAAAAGTTAACAGTAATAATTTTCTCAAAATGTAATCCTCTAATTTGTAAATTGTGTATTCCCTCAAGTCCTTAAAAGGCTCCTTTTCTAAAGTCTTGAACTCTCAAGAATAATATTTATTAACAACATAGTATTACAAAAATAAAAAATTTCAACCCCAAACATAATGTTTGGATCATTCGTGCTCCCGTGAGATGCAAAAAAAATATCACGGAACGCAGCGTACGCAAGGGTTATGTAAAAGTTTAAAGTATTGTATTTTTGTGTTACAATTGGGTTGGATATTAGTCAAAATAATTGAGCGTGTAATTACGAATACCCGTTTATGACGAGCGAGTAAGGAAGGAATAAATTATGGAAAATAAAAAATTGGCAACAATCGGCGTTTTCGGCGGTTCGGGATTTTATAAATTTTTAGATAATATAGAAGAGGTACGAGTTGAAACTCCTTATGGGATGCCGAGTGACAACCTTCTTATCGGAACTATAGGCAGCCATAAAGTTGCTTTTATGCCAAGACACGGGCGAAATCACGCTATATTGCCTCATATGATTAACTATAGAGCAAATGTTTGGGCTATGAAATCTGTAGGCGTTGAAAGAGTATTTTCTCCGTGTGCGGCGGGAAGTTTACAAAAAGAAGTTAAGCCCGGCGATTTTGTAATCTGTGATCAATTTGTT
>Ga0153938_1000696_pt1 | contig 13714 bp, 2 predicted proteins | sample TSNY022MetaG_FD_104740 | JGI IMG/M metagenome (GOLD analysis project Ga0153938, IMG submission 104740) | Attine ant fungus gardens microbial communities from New Jersey, USA - TSNJ022 MetaG | ecosystem: Host-associated > Fungi > Mycelium > Unclassified | place: USA:New Jersey: Brendan T. Byrne... | reverse complement strand
TCTACCGATGAGAATGGGAACAAGATATATACGGATGCCGCAGGTAATGTGACGGATAATGCAGATCAATATAACTATACGGATGAGAATGGGAATATCATAGAAGACGGATATGGGTATATTGATCCTTATACGGGTAATTATATTAATTAATTGATGATAGGACGCCACTGTGGAATGAGAGGTGCTTTACGTAAAGCACCTCTCATTCCACAGTGGCTGGTTTTTGGCAGCCTTTAAGTTTGCAAGCGTGGTTTAACCTCCAAAGCAAGTCCCCCGCTTCTTAGCGAAGCGGATTGGGAGTATCCGCTTTGACTCTTTTTCATTTTTTTTAAAAAACAATTGCAATATGAATGGATATATTAAAAATACTAATAATTAAAGTTTTATAAAAAATTTTATGATTTTTCTTTAGTTTTAAGGGATGAAAAAGCATTGGGAAACATGAGATAATCATTCTGATAACCTTTGTCTGTGATTTTAAAACTATTGAAAAAGGAGAGGATTATGATTAAAAGATTGAGGAAAAGTGTAATTTCACTGGGTATTGTTTTGAGTTTGCTGATGCAAATGAATATTCCGGTATTAGCTACGGGTGGCAATGGCGGAGAAACCTTGTTATATTTTGTAGATGCAGGCGATCAAAATTTAAACACTTTACCGGACGGTGAAGGATATGGACTTTATAATAGCGTGACGGATCGAGTCTTTGGCAGAGACGCCGTCTCCGGTAAACGGTGGGGCGTTTATGATCCGGAAGATCCGACCGGAGAGAAGTATGCGGCATCAGAACCAGGCTATACCGGAGCCTTAGGCGTTCGAACACTGCATACATGGGCAAGCGAAGGAACGGTAGATGACGCATCAAAGGAATCTTCCTTTCGTTATGGAAGAGATCAGAACGAACAGGGAGTAAAGGAACTGTATGTGGACTACAAATTTGAACTTGAGCCCGGAAAAACCTATGATGTTGAAGTGGGAGTGAAAAACCCATGGAACAACTGTTCTCCGGTAAATGTATATGCCAATCGAAATGGTGATGCAGAGGGTACATTGCTTGGAGAAGGGGTTGTGATTTCGAGCTGGGGTGGAACTAAAACAGTCATAGGCGAAGCGACAGCGGATGAAAATGGATTCCTGAGCTTGAATGTCAGAAAATTTGACGAAGTGTCAGGAAAAACTGTGGCTCTTAGCTGGATCAAAATCTATACGGATGAAGAACCGGAGGAAAGTGAATTTGGTAAGACAACAAAAGAGATTGACTTAGCATTTAATGATAATCTGGCTGATGCATCCGGAAAGGATATAGAAGTAAAATGTTTTGCCAAAGGAAACACTGAAAAAACACCAACGTATGCGGAAAATGGAATTTCCGGAAAAGCAATGACATTTGATGGAAGCACCTATCTTGATATGGGGACGAGTACGGCTTTGCAGCCGGCGAATCTGACCACATCATTTTGGATCAGGGCAACAACAAACCTGAATAATGGGACGGAGCATATACTTGTCTGGAACAAACCCAGCGGGGCATGGGACCAGGACGGATGGTATCTTAGCTGTTTGAATGCGACGGTTCCGCTTCGGCTATCTGTCGGGGCTTCAAGTGAAAGCTTGACGGAATTCTCGGTTTATGCAGATCGTGCATCATTTTTCCCTGTTGGAGAGTGGGTACATATTGCAGTAACCTATAATAGTACGACAGGAGCCGCAAGATTTTACCGCAATGGTATCCTGTTAGAGTCCACGCCGTCAGCATCACAGTCCAAAATAAAAGCAAGTGCCAGCGTACACAAGTATATTGGCTTTAATTCTCCTGGATATAATGGCGGTTATGCGACGATGCTTATGGATGAATTCCGGATTTACAGTGAAGATGCATCCGAAGCCGATGTAAAAGCAATCTACCGGAAACTGGCGGCAGAAATTTTGGATGAGAATGAGTCCGTAATTTTTGCGAAAGAGGCATTGAATCCATTTAGAAAATTGAATCCGAACGAAATAGTTTCTAATATAGAACTGCCAACGACAGGCGCCTATGGAACGACGATAAGTTGGGCAAGTAATAATAGTGCAATAGCAGCCGATGGTACGGTGACGCGTGCAATCAATCAGGACACTACCGTTACTCTGACGGCGACTGTCAAGAAAGGTACGGAACAGGAGGAGAAGACCTTTACCGTTACCGTAAAAGGAGAGGAATTAATCTTAGATGATGAAGAGAGCGTAGCATACGATTTAGCGAACATATCCTTCCCTTCGGAACAAATAAAAGAGGATCTGACACTTACAACCGCAGGCACATGCGGATCCAACATTTCATGGACCAGTAATAAGGAAGAAGTCATTTCCAACAATGGAAAGGTGACACGGCCGGAAGCAGGGCAGGAAAATGCGACAGTCACATTAACGGCAAGCGCCAGCAAAAATGCGGCATCCGGTACAAAGGAATTCACCTTTACCGTATTGGCAAAAACCGGTCATAAGAATGAATATACGGCATATCAAAATGACCAGTTTGAATTAGATGAAGTGAAGGTATTGGATGATTATTATAAGGGAGCGCAGGATTCCGACATCGCGTTCTTAAAGAAATTCGATAACAATCGTCTGGTTGCCGGATTCAGAGAAAATGCCGGACTGGATAAAAAAGGCGCTATAAGGTATAACGGATGGGAAAACAGCCGTCTTGCAGGACATTCTGTCGGACATTACCTGACCGCTGCCGCGCAGGCAATTCAAGTGACGGGGGATGCCGAATTAGAAGCGAAGCTGGAAGCAATTGTGCACGAATTAAAATTGTGCCAGGATCAATCCGGAAATTATGGGGGTTCGAAAGAGGGATTCCTGTTTGGCGCGACGATTGACAATACAAGCAATGTAGAGCAGCAATTTGACATCATTCAGGGGGATGCTTCAGGAAGTACCTGGGTGCCGTGGTACAATATGCATAAAGTCGTGCAGGGATTTGTGGATGTATATAAATTCACGGGAAATGAAGAGGCATTGGACGTAGCTAACAAACTTGGGACCTGGGTATACAACCGTGCAAGCGAGTGGAGCACTTCTAAACAGAATCGGGTTCTTGGTACGGAATACGGGGGGATGAATGATTGTCTTTATGAACTGTATAAGATAACCCATGATACCAGACACAGGGATGCCGCAGAGAAATTCGATGAGGTGAATCTATACAACACCATTCTGGCAGAAGGCCAAACCAACACATTGAATGGAAGACATGCCAACACGACAATCCCCAAATTCCTGGGTGCATTGAACGGTTACGTGGCATTGAAGGAAGTTGAAAACATTGAAAAGACCGAATACCTGACGAATGCGGAGAAATTCTTTGACATGGCCGTCAGCCGGCATGGATATATCACCGGCGGCATGAGTGTTATGGAACACTTCCGGGCAGATAATAAACAGGATGAACTTCGTACGCAGACAAACTGTGAGAGTTGCTGCGCGCACAACATGCTGAAGATGGCCAAAGAACTGTTTAAGATCACGGGCAAGAAAAAGTATGCGGATTATTATGAGGGAACCTTGCGTAACTCCATCATGGCCTCGGTCAATGAAGAGGGTGGATTCTCCTATTTCATGCCGATGGCAACGGGTTATTATAAAATATTTGGAACGACAAATCCCGCAACGAATCAATATTGGTGCTGTACCGGAAGCGGTATGGAAAATTACACGAAACTGGGAGACAGTATTTACTTCAAGACGTCGGATTCCCTGTATGTAAACCAGTACCTTTCATCCGAAGTAGTGTGGGCGGAAAAGAATCTGAAACTCACGCAGAATGCTGATGTGACTTCCAGTGAGGATGCCGAGTTTACCGTGGCACTGCAAAATGGCAGCAGCGTGTCCGCAAAATTGAATCTTCGTATTCCCGACTGGGTGGTGGGCAATACAAGTGTGAAGATAAACGGAACAGAGACAACAGACTACACCGTATCCGGAGAATATATCGTTCTTGATAGAAACTGGGCGGATGGTGATAAGGTGACCTTCCATTATCCGATGGAAGTTGTGGCATATGGTTTGCCGGATAATGACACGGTCTATGGTTTCAAATATGGTCCGACTGTATTAGCCGCAAAACTGGGTACGTCGCGCTATGGAAGCACCGTGGGTGCAGGCGTAAACCTGACCGCGCCGGCATACAAAGTAGTGGGTCCCGCCGAAGCGTATCAGGAGATTCCTTACGGTTCTGCGGTCCGGCAGGTACTGGGTACGGAAACATTGACGATTCAGGGGAATACGACAACAAGAGCTTTTATAAATAATATTAATAATAATTTAGTAAAGACAGCAGGAAAAGCGGAATTCACACTTAGTGGAACCGATGCGGAAACAACGTTTGGCGGAGAAGGATTAACGTTTATTCCATTTAACCAATTAAACAATGAACGTTATGGAATCTACTGGTACTTTGAAAGCGAAGAAGATAATTCGGAAGAAAGTATTTTGGCAGCAAAACTGGAGGGAAGATTTGCAGAATCTATTATTGATTCCATTCAGCCTGGATATAGTCAATATGAAAATGATGACATACATCAGATGGACGAATCCAATTCCATATCGGAAACTGCGATTGCCGGTATTGGAAGTACAAGAAGAGCTGCAGCGGGCGGTTACTTTATGTATAACATGAGGGTGGATAAAGCAGCAACGAATTACCTTGTCTGCCAATTTGCGGCAGAAGACGTTGGTAAAACGATAAAAATAACAGTAGGGAATCAAGTTATCGCGACGTATACGGTAGAAGCTTATGATGGCGAAGAGGCAATGTATCAGAAATACTTCGAGATTCCTTCCGATGTGATAAGTGCTGCGGAAGAATTGACCGTATCCGGGACGACATATGACGTGATTAAGGTAAAATTCGAATCCGGTACATCCGGAGAGGAAAGCGCCCGAATAGTAAATGGTTTGTTTACAAGCAGAGCTTATAGCAATGTAGTAAGTCTGGAGGTACAGCCGGGCACAGGAAGAGTGAAAGAAAGCAATGGCGTCTACACGGTAAGGATTCCTCTGGAAACAGACAGAGAGCTTATTACCTTTACGCTTAATACGAAATCCGACTTATTGTATATAGATAACGAGCTGGTAAATGATGCTAAGGGACAGTTATTTGTCGTAGAAGAAGGAACTTCAAGCTATAGCCTGAAAGTCTATGCGGAAGACCATGAAACATATGAGGAATATACGTTAAAAATTATAAGAGACGACGGTCTGGACGCCGGGGAAGAGATTATCGTAAATGGAGACATCAACGGGAATACCAATAACTGGGTGTCACATGGAGGTGCGGCGCTCAGCATGGGATGGTCAACCAATCATAGCGCACCGAATTCGCTAAAGATTGAGGGTCCGCTGGGAACCGGTGCGAAGCAGGATATTACCGGCAAGGTAAAAGCCGGGGAAACTTATGAGATCAATGCATTTGTCCTATATAACCAGGGAACCGGGCATAATACCAACCCGCCCGCCAATGCAGCATTCAATGTTTCCATTCTGTTCGGCGAAGGTGAGACGAAACAGGTCATGTTATCGACACAAGCGACGCGGGCGCAGTGGGGAGAGTTCTATGGAGACTATAAGATTCCGGAAGATGCTGACACAAGCAAAGTAAGTATACTGTTTGAATCACCGGGAATAACCGGCACAAATGATTTAACCATATTCTTTGTGGATGATATATCAATGAAGATGTTACCTTCTGATGATATGACGACATATACCGTGACACTGGATCCAATGGGCGGAAACGTATTGCCAACATCAATTGAAGCGGAGGACGGAAAAGAAATCGGTACATTGCCCACACCGGTACAGGATGGTTATCAGTTCAAAGGATGGTACACAGACGAAACAGGAGGTCAGGAAGTAACGGGAACCACGAAAGTGACGCAGAACATGACAATTTATGCCCAGTGGGAAAAAGAAGACGACGGGGTGGATGAAGAATTAAAACAGGCGGTAAAAGAAGCGCAGGAAGCAGCCGAAGAAGCTCTGGGAGCAGCCCGGGAAGCGAAGGATGATGCGGACAGGGCGAAAGATCTTGCAGACGCAGCGGCCTTGGCGGCATCGGATGCGGCAGACGAAGCAGAAAAAGCACAAGATGCAGCGGATGCAGCAAAAGCGGAAGCGGAGAATGCACAAAAAGCAGCAGAAGAAGCGGCAGCAGAAGCAGAAAAAGCAAAAGGAAACAAAGAATTGGCAGAAACTGCCCAAAAGAAGGCAGAAGATGCACAAAAAGCAGCAGAAGAGGCCCAGGCAGCGACAGAAGCAGCACAAGAAGAAGCCGACGCTGCGAAAGCAGTCGCAGAAACAGCGAAAAATGAAGCGGTCACAGCGAAAGAAGCGGCTGAGACGGCCAAAACAGCGGCAGAAGGAGCGCAGCAAATGGCAGAAACAGCACAAGCAGCAGCAGAAGCGGCGGCAGAAGCAGCCGGTGAAGACGCAGAGCAAGTGCGGGAAGCACTGGCAGACGCACAAGAAGCAGCCAGAGAAGCGAGAGCAGACGCTCAAACGGCAGCGCAGGCAAAGACGGATGCCCAGGCAGCAAAAACAGCGGCAGAGACAGCAAAAGCAGCGGCAGAAACAGCAAGAACAGGTGCAGAAGCGGCCAAAGCAGAGGCGGTGGCAGCGAAAGAAGCTGCAGAGTTGGCGAAAACAGCAGCAGAAACATCAAGAGTGGCAGCAGAAGCAGCTCAGGCAGCAGCAGAAGCTGCACAGGCGGCGGCAGAAGCAGCAAAAGCAGAAGCAGAAGCAGCGAAGGCAGAAGCAATGCGGATGAAGGAGGAAGCGGCCAAAATAGCAGAAGATGCGAGATTGGCAGCGGACGCAGCAAAAGCGGCAGCAGATGCTGTGAAAGCAAGAGCAGAAGCGCTGGAGGCTGAACTTGCAAAAGCAAAAGCAGAAGCAGAAGCAGCGAAGGCAGAAGCTGAGGCAATGAAAAAAGCAGCTCAGAAAGATGCGGATGCATTAGCTTTAGCCGGCAGAAAAGTCAAGATCAATTCTGCAAAAAATTCAAAGAGCAAAAAGATTGCTGTAAAATGGAAGAAAGATGCAAAGGCAGCAGGATACCAGATCCAACACTCTTTAAAGGCAGCCTTTACAGGTAAAAAAGTGACAAAAAATACGACCAAAACATCCTATACAATCAGTGCTCTGAAGAAATCAAGGAAATACTTTGTACGGGTAAGAGCGTATACAAGCAATTCCAAAGGAAAGAAAGTGTATGGCCAGTGGAGTAAGGCAAAAACCGTTGTTATCAGAAAGTAGTCAAATACTGCAAAATAGAGTTATGGGAGGAATTTTAAATGAAAAAACGAAGATATACTTTTAAAGCGATTCTTTCAGTTGTTTTATCGCTTGCAATGTTCTTTAGCACGATCCAGGCATATGCCCTCACACCTGTCGGTTCTTCTGACAAGGGTGACGGCACGTATTCCAACCCGGTAATATGGGCCGACGTACCGGACAACGACATCATTCGCGTAGGTGACACCTATTGGATGTCCAGTACGACCATGCACATGAATCCCGGCGTACCGATCATGAAGTCGAAGGATATGGTAAATTGGGAAACCGTAAGCTATTGTTACAACGTGTTGGAGGATAATGATGCCATGAAACTGCAGACCGGCGGCAACATGTACTCTAACGGTTCATGGGCGAGCACGTTACGCTATAAGGATGGAACGTTTTACGTGATCGTTCCGTCCAACACCACGAGAAAAACATACATTTTCCAGACGGAGGATCCTGAGAATCAGCCGTGGCGCAGGTATGAGATCAACCAACAGTTCCATGACTGTGGACTGCTTATGGACGATGACGGCAGGAACTGGCTTGTATATGGAGGTAACCCCTTATATATCATTGAGCTTAATGAAACTGTGACCGGCTTAAAGGCCGGTGCGCAGGCCCGGGTCATACTGGAAAACATTCACGCACCAAACCCGGAAGACGATTATCTAACGCCCACAGGCTCTGGGCTTGCTGAGGGAGCGCATATCAGAAAGATTGATGGCGTATACTACATCCTCTGTATTACTTCGGAAGACAGGGGTTGGTTACGCCAGCAAGTATGCCATCGTTCTACAAGTCTGGAAGGTCCCTGGGAAGCGAAGGTTGTGGCAAGGGAAAGTATCAGCGGCAGCGGCGTGGGCCAGGGCGATATTGTTGATGACGGCAACGGCAACTGGTACGGCATGATATTCCGTGACAGCGGCGCTGCCGGACGTATCCCATGGCTTATGCCAATCACGTGGGTAGATGGCTGGCCGATGTTTGGCAAGGACGGTTCTTATACGAATATTCCCCGTGAAGGCGAGATTCCGATTCAGACAGATACAGGAACTAAGAGTGTGGTGTCTTCCGATGAATTTTATAACAATGAATCGAAGCCGGTCTATTATGCTTCGGATATAACACCGCTTCCAACGGTCAGCACAGCCTCGATACCGGTCACGACCAGTTTGGCTTCGGCATCGACTACGGCGGGCACAGGAATCTCAACGCTGGCAGCCGTGGGGGATGAACTGGTGGTTAACGGCGATTTTGAAGATACCGATATGTCCATGTGGACATCCAACGATACGGCAACAGTTACCCGAACAGACGCCCAGAAGGCATCTGGCAGTTATGGCGCATACGTTACCGGACGTACAACGACCGGTTCCGGTCCTGCACAGAATGTACTTGGCAAGATGGTAAAGGGCGGGGTTTATAGCGTATCATTTAAAGTATACTATGATGAAGACACGGCACCCGGTTCGCCGGTCACGAAGACATTTAATTTCAATGTCAAGGGCGGCGGCAGTTACAGCTCAAGTTATAATCCCATAAGGATTATGCGGGGTGGGTCAGCTGCAAAAGGGAGATGGACGACAATCAGCGGACAATACACCATGGAAGAGGATCTCGACCTTTCCGTCACGTCCGTATTTGTAGAAACGAATTGGGCAGGCAGCCCGAGTGCGGAGACGGATCTGTTCAACTTCTACGTGGACGATCTTTCGGTAAAAGTTGTTTCCGAGCCGGAGCCGCCGGGACCAACGCAAATAATTGAGAACGGTGATTTTGAGGATGAGGATATGTCCATGTGGACATCCAACGATACGGCAGCGGTTACCCGTACCGACGCCCAGAAGGCAGCCGGCAGTTATAGCGCATACGTTACCGGACGTACAACGACCGGTTCCGGTCCTGCCCAGGATGTAGTGGGCAAGATGGTTAATGGCGGCACCTATGACGTATCATTCAAAGTTTATTATGATGAAGCCACGGCACCCAGTTCACCAGGCACAAAGACATTTAATTATAATATCAAGGGCGGCGGCAGTTACAGTTCAAGCTATAATCCCGTTCGGGTTATGAAAGGTGCTTCAGCAGCAAAAGGCCAATGGACGACGATCAGCGGACAATATACCGTTCCTGATGATCTTGATATGTCTGTTACGTCCGTATTCGTAGAAACGGGCTGGTCGGGCAGCCCGGATGCGATCACGGATTTGTTTAACTTTTACGTGGATGATTTGTCCGTGGAACTTGTATCCCTGCCATCAGACCCGGATCCCGACGATGAATTCCAATGGGGTGGTGAATACCTCTACAATGGCTCCAATCTGAACCTGGCGTGGCAGTGGAATCACAACCCAAATAACCGTTACTGGTCGCTGACGGAGCGTATGGGCTGGCTGCGTCTTCGTACGGGATTTACCGCCAAAGGTATTTTAAGTGCACCAAATACGCTGACCCAGCGGACCTTTGGACCGCAGAGTGCCGCAGTTACCGTGCTTGATGTTACCAATATGAAGGCAGGCGACGAGGCGGGTATCTCTCTGTTCACGGCAAAATACGGCTCCATCGGCGTTAAAATGGAGGGAACCAGTAAATACATCGTGACGACGCTTGCCAACAGTTGGACGAATTCCAATGGTCACGCGACGGATGTCGGCACGGAAAGCGCCCGGATTCAACTGACAGGTGATAAAGTTTACCTGAAAGCCGAGGCCAACTTCTTAAACCAGACAGACAAAGGCAATTTTTATTACAGCCTTGACGGCAGGACCTGGACGAAACTTGGCGGTGAACTTAATATGACTTACAGTACAAGCAACCACTTTATGGGCTACCGCTTTGCACTGTATAATTTCGCCAGGACAACTACAGGCGGCTATGTGGACTTTGACTATTTCCGCTTGGATGACAAGCTGACCGGAGCGACCGCTCCGACAATTCTGAGCGCATCAATGACGGATCAGACAGGCGTCTCCGGCGTTGCAGGTAGTGTTGTAAACGTACCGGTTCTGCTTGACCCTCTGCCGGACGGCAATTATAGCGAAATCGCAGCTTCTTTCAACATTCCGTCCAATTTTACGGTTACCGGCGTAACCTTCAGTGAAAATGTTGCCGGGGAGAAATCATGGAACGTGAATGGCAATCAGCTTGAATTAGAAATAACAGGTAATGAAATGGGCTTTCGTCCGGATGTCAGCTCCATGTTTGCCACGATAACGCTTAAGCTGAACAAATCAATGGCTGCGAATACAACGCTGTCCGTTGTACCGGATTATGTGATTGTAAAAGGCGGCGGGGACGTTGTTTACAATACGGATAACGTAAAGTCCGACGTGGTGTTTACGGCAGTTGATTCCGGCAAGGCATATGCGAAGAAGATCGGTTATTCCAACTCGATCATTTCACACAAGTATGGTGCCGACCCGTTTGCGATGGTTTACGATGGAAGGGTTTACGTATATATGACCGATGATGAGGCCCAGTACCAGGCGACGCCTGATACCGCCAACAGCTATGGCAATTGCCGCAGTATTAATATAATCTCATCGGACGACATGGTCAACTGGGTAGATCATGGTTCGGTGCCGGTAGGCAAACAGCTTGCAAACGGTTTAACAACATGGGCAAGCAATGCCTGGGCTCCGGCGGCAGCACATAAGATGGTGGACGGAAAAGAGAAATTCTTCCTGTACTTCGCGGATAATGCCAGCGGCATCGGTGTTTTAACGGCAGATTCGCCAATCGGACCGTTTGAAGATCCGCTTGGCAAGGCTTTAATCGGACCAGGCTCGGCGCCTGCACAAGGTGTTCATTGGTTATTTGACCCGGCAGTAATGGTAGATGATGATGGAACGGGATACTTGTATTATGGCGGGGGCATACCAAGTGGCGGTGACTATAACCAACCCGGAACAGAGCGTGTCATCAAATTGAAGGATAACATGATTGAAACCGATGGCAGCGCGGCAGCGATTAACGCTCCCGGAATTTTCGAAGATTCCGGCATACACAAATATAACGGAATTTATTACTATTCCTATTGTTCGAATTTTCAAACAAACGTTATTTCCACCGGAACCATACATTACATGGTAAGTAATAACCCAATGGGTCCGTTCACTTATGTCGGAGCGATCCTGCCCGGTCCGGGTGGTCTGGGAAGCCAGGGCGGCTTAAACGGTGACGGCGGCAATAACCACCACGCTATATTCGAGTTCAATAACAAATGGTATATTACGTACCACACACGCCAGGTCAATCTTGCCGAGCGCCTGGATCAGGGACTAACAGGAAACAGAGACTACCGCTCACCCAGCATAACGGAGCTGACATACGATTCAACAGGAAAGATTGTTCCTACGGTCATGGAGATGCCCGGCGTAAGTCAGATCGCAGCACTCAACCCTTACGAGCGCATTGAGGCGGAAACGATCGGCTGGAACTACGGCATTAAGACGGCGAAAACCAGCCAGACCGGCTCCTATGTTTCGAGCATAAACATGGCGGTTACAAAAATCCACAACGGAGACTGGATCGGCAACGGACAAGTGGATTTCGGCAGCAGAGGTGCTGCGGCCTTAAAGGTCAATGCCGCGGGACGCGCAGGAGGAAAGATAGAGATTCGCCTGGATACCCTGGACGGCAGGAAAATCGGCGAAATCGATGTACCGGCAGGAAGCGGAGAAGAATGGCAGCAGCTGCAAACGTCTGTAGAGGATGTAACCGGTGTACATAATCTTTTCTTCAAGTATACCGGCAGTGGAACTGAGGAACTGTTCGACGTTGATTACTGGCAGTTTGTTGAAAAAGCCGGATCAGGTGAAGGCACATTAGAAGAGGCGGTAGAAGAAGCTAAAAATGCGGCCGAAGAAGCTCTGGCAGCGGCTCAAGCGGCGAAAGAGGATGCGGAAAGGGCGAAAGATGAGGCAGACGCAGCGGCCTTAGCGGCATCAGATGCGGCAGACGAAGCAGAAAAAGCACAAGAAGCAGCGGATGCAGCAAAAATGGAAGCAGAAAAAGCACAAAAAGCAGCAGATGATGCAAAAACCGAAGCAGAAAATGCAAAAGGAAACAAGGAACTGGCAGAAATGGCCCAGAAGAAGGCCGAGGATGCGCAAAAGGCAGCAGAAGAAGCAGCAGAAGCGGCAGTAGCAGCACAAGAAGAGGCCGACAATGCGAAAGAAGTCGCAGAAGCAGCGAAGAATGATGCAGTCACAGCAAAAGAAGCGGCAGAAAGAGCGCAGGAAGCAGCAGAAGGAGCGCAGCAAAAGGCAGAAACAGCACAAGAAGCAGCAGAAGCGGCTGCCAGGGCAGTTAGTGAAGATGCTGAGAAGGTGCAAGAAGCACTGGCGGAAGCACTGGAAGCAGCTGAAGAAGCGAAAGCAGACGCACAAACGGCAGCGCAAGCGAAAACGGCTGCAGAGACAGCGAGAACGGATGCAGAGACAGCGAAAACGGCTGCCGAGACAGCGAGAACAGGTGCAGAAGCAGCAAGAACAGAGGCGGTAGCAGCCAAAACACTGGCACAGGCAGCAGCAGACGCAGCAGAAACGGCAAGAATAGCGGCAGAAGCAGCACAGGCAGCAGCAGAAGCAGCACAAGCGGCGGCAGAAGCAGCAAAAGCAGAGGCAGAAGCAGCGAAAGAAGAAGCGAAACGGATGAAAGAGGAAGCAGAAGCGGCGAAAGCGGCAGCAGAGGCAGCAAAAGAAGCAGCGGAAGCGGCAAAAGCGGCGGTTGAAAAGGCAGAGGCAGAGTTTTTGAAAGCGAAAGCAGAAGCGGCAAAAGCGAAAGCAGAAACTGAGGAAATGAAAAAAGCGGCTCAGAAAGATGCAGATGCATTAGCTTTAGCCGGCAGAAAAGTCAAGATCAATTCTGCTAAGAATTCAAAGAGCAAAAAGATTGCAGTTAAATGGAAGAAAGATGCAAAGGCAGTCGGATACCAGATTCAACGCTCTTTAAAGGCAACCTTTACAGGTAAAAAAGTGACAAAAAATACGTCAAAAACATCCTATACAATCAGTGGCCTGAAGAAGTCAAAGACATATTATATAAGAGTAAGAGCATATACAGAAGATTCCAAAGGTAAGAAAGTATACGGTCAGTGGAGTAAGGCAAGAAAAGTTGTCGTGAGTAAGTAAATTGTCCATACGTTTTGAGACTGTTTCAAAGTCTGTGTATACTATGAAAACTGATAATAAGATATGTTAATAGTTACGTGAGGGCGAGACCGATTTTCAAGGTCTCGCCCTTTGTAATGAAAGGCTAACTATTTATTAATGAATTATAAAAAAATAATGGAATTTAAAAATTAGACTTGATTAATTGAAGAAAAAACTATATGATATAAGAAATACGGTTAGAATACTGGGATAGGTATGTTTGGGACCGG
>Ga0153938_1000695_pt1 | contig 13730 bp, 13 predicted proteins | sample TSNY022MetaG_FD_104740 | JGI IMG/M metagenome (GOLD analysis project Ga0153938, IMG submission 104740) | Attine ant fungus gardens microbial communities from New Jersey, USA - TSNJ022 MetaG | ecosystem: Host-associated > Fungi > Mycelium > Unclassified | place: USA:New Jersey: Brendan T. Byrne... | reverse complement strand
TTCTTTATCACATAATTCGTAATATTTATCTTCAGTTACAATTTGGCCATTTGGTCCATAGTAGTTTCCATCTTTGATTTCACATACTGGTTTGTTTGGATTTTCTTTATCACATAGTTCGTAATATTTATCTTCGGTTACTATTTGGCCATTTGGTCCATAGTAGTTTCCGTCTTTAATTTCACATACGGGTGGAGTTGTTCCACATTCTTGATCATATTGTTCTTTTGTTACTAAAGATCCATTTGATCCATAGTAATAACCATCAATTATTTCACAGTAACGTTTTTCAATTGTTGGTGGATCTGGTATAAAATCCGTACTACATTCTGCCGCGGTATTATCTACACTAAATGTAATTTTAGCTACTGTAAAATTTCCTACTAATCCAGTGGCAGAAGTAAATTTAACATTTAATCCATTTGAGTTATTAACCCATGGAGATACTGTTTCAATTTTTTTCAATTCCATATTTTTAACAGTAATAGTACCTGATACTCCGATTATGATTGATGGATGCGTTGCTTGTACTTTAATATAACAAACTTTCTCCCAATCCCCATTACCTATATATGTTTTTTCATCACATTCATAAATATGTTTTCCAGCTGCATTCACGTTTCCTATACAGATAAGACAGAATACCGTAAAAGCTACTAATAATATTTTTTTCATTTTAAATTTCCCCCTTTTTTAAAATAATTAATTACGATTAGTTATTATAACATATTTTTTCTTTATGTCAAGTCCTCTAGTTAAGCAGGCAAACATAAAATTTTCAGGGTTTCTTCTTCTTTTTGTTTATTGTCAGTAATTTTTTCTTCCCACATTCTAAATTGTTCATAAATCAGAATAATTGGATATTCTTCCTTTATTAAAAAAAATAAAGACTCAAAAAATTGAATTTTTAAAAACGATTCTTCATCGTTATCTAAACTTTCAGCAAAAATTTTCACAATATTATAATCGTAATCTTTTAATTTATCTATCATGTAACTAGTTTGTTCATTTAGATTTTCTAGTGAGGTTATTAAGAGAATAATTTCCTTTTTAAAGGAATAATTTTCACTTAATCTATTAAATAATCTATTCGTTAATAGTTTATTCAAATAATTTATTTTGGATTGATTTTTTTGTTTCTTATTATTTAAGTATGATAAAATTATTGTTTTTTTATCATTCTTTTGATGCTTTTTATTTGTAATTGTTAATTTCATTTTTATCCTTTCTTACAAGTAGAATTTTATTATATCTCTTTTAAAAATAATGTCAATTATGATTGTAAAAAAACAAAGTCTACAAAAATCGCTTAGAACACTTTCCTGCTTGATTATTTTTAAATATTATATATTTATATTAAAAAAATTTCTTTACTTCATTATGTAAACTATAATCAAAAAAAACCATGATTGTGGTATAAATATAGTACAATAAAATCATTTAGGAGGCTTCTTATGAATATTTTAATTGTAGATGATGAGTTAGAGATTGCCGAACTAGTTCAATTATATTTAAAACACGAAGGTTTTAATATCATAAAATATAATTCTAGTAAGAAAATTCTTGAAGATATTGATTCTCTTACGGTTGACTTATTAATATGTGATGTTATGATGCCCGAACTTGATGGGTTTAGCTTAGTAGCAAAAATCCGGGAAAAATACACATTTCCAATTATTATGGTAACAGCTAAAGTTGAAGATATTGATAAAATTCATGGTCTAACTATTGGTGCGGATGATTATATCACAAAACCATTCCAACCATTAGAATTAGTTGCCCGTGTGAAAGCACAGCTAAGGCGTTCTAAAAATTATAATATTCAAGAAAATAATGATATTTATGATTGTAATGGTCTTCATATTAATAATAGTACTCATGAATGTATATTAAATGAAAAGAAATTACAATTAACACCCTTAGAATTTGAAATTCTTTGGTATTTAGTAAAAAACAGTGACAAAGTAGTTAAAAATGAAGATTTGTTTTTAAATATCTGGAAAGAAGAATATTATGAAAACGATAATAATACGATTATGGTTCATATTAGACATCTTCGTGAAAAAATAGCTACAGCTAGCAAAAATGAAATCATTAAAACAGTTTGGGGTGTTGGCTATAAAATCGAAAAATAAATATACAAAATCTTTAACTAATAGAATTATCGCTACAATGGTTTTAAAGATTATTTTATATACATTCTTTTTAATTGTTTTGTATTTTATATTAGAAAGAATTGCTAGTGGGAAAATTTGGTATGGAAACGAATTATTTTATTCGCTTTTAAGCCTTTTTTATCGATATATGAGTTTGTTCTTTATTGGCTCATGGTTTCTTGGTTGTTTCATTATTATATATTTGACTTTAAAAAAAGCCTTATCTTATGTTGATAAAATAGTAATAGCTTCAAATGAGTTAATTGATGGAGAAAGAAATAAACGCATAGAATTACCAGAAGAGCTCTCCCTCGTTGAAAATCGGTTAAATCAAATAAAAAGTGAAGCAATTTTAAATTTGGATAAAGCAAAATTGAGTGAAGAAAGAAAAAACGACTTAATCGTTTATTTAGCCCATGATATTAAAACGCCATTAACTTCAATTATTGGTTATTTATCAATTTTAAATGAAGCAAATGATATGCCAAAGAAACAACGTCTGAAATATTTAGATATTGTTTTAGAAAAATCTTATAAGTTAGAAAACTTAATAAATGAATTATTTGAGATAACTAGATTTAATTCAGAGAAACTAATATTAGAAAAAGAAATAATTAATTTAAGATTAATGTTTGAACAAATTAAAGAAGAATTCTACCCACTTTATTCGGAACATAACAAAGATATAGAAATCGATATATCTAATGATATTTTGTTAAAGGCTGATTCGGAAAAAATGGCTAGAGTATTTAATAATTTAATTAAAAACGCTATTAACTATAGTAATAAGGATACAATTATTAAAGTTAAAGCCCAAATAAACGAACAATTAATCATTACAATTCAAAATGAAGGCAAAGAGATTTCTAAAGAATCTTTAAACATGATTTTTGAAAAGTTTTATCGATCTGATGAAGCTCGTAATACTAAAACTGGGGGAAGTGGCTTAGGTCTTGCTATTGCAAAAGAAATCGTTTTGTTACATGAAGGAAAAATTGAAGCACAAAGTATTCAAGGTATTACAACATTTACAATATTTCTACCATACTAAGAAAATCTTAAGGTTTTCTTAAGAGGATATTAAACAAATATTTTAATTTTTATATTATTCTAAATATATAAAAACAAATATTTGTTTTTATTTGAAAGGAATGAAACATGAGAAAAAGATTAACTCAATATTTCCCCTTCTTAATCCCTATTAGAGTCAAACAAAAAATATGGTGTTCAAACACTAAAATGTTTTTTGATAAAAATAAATATGCGAATCAATATGGAGAAGTACTAAAAAATTTGGTATGTGAAACAAAAACAATCATGATAAATGAAGAAAGTGGTCAGGATATAATTTATCAAAAAAATAAGGTTTACAACTTAAAACTAATCAGTAAAACAATGAATGAAATATTAATTCGTCCTAATGAAACATTTTCTTTTTGGCAACTTGCCAAAAACTATAAGCAATACGGTAACTATAAAGATGGATTAGTATTGATAGATGGTAAGTTAACAAGTGCGAAAGGTGGAGGTCTATGCCAGTTAAGCAATATGTTATATTTTTTATTTTTACATACAGATCTAACAATAATTGAACGTGTTGGGCATGGAGAAAAGTCGTTTCCTAACCCTGATAAATCTGCCGTGGATGGAACAGATGCGACAATAAATCAAGGTTGGATTGATTTAAAAGTAAAGAATAATACTGATTCTACTTTTCAAATATTAATTGATTTTGATGATATATGTATGTATGGAATGATAAAATCAGACGCTCCTCAACCACTTTATAAAATTAAAAATGGAACACCAATATACAAAAGAGAAAATAATCAAGTTTATGGTTATTTTGATGTTATCCGCATGGATGAAAATAAAAAGGAAACATTATTATACAATGAAAAAATTAAAATGAAATATGAAATCAAGGAGGAATTAATGAATGAAGAAAATTAAAGTAGGATGTTTTTTTGGAGGTAAATCAAGTGAATATGAAGTGTCACTTAAATCAGCTGAAGCTATAATTAAAAATATGAATCCAAAAAAATATGAAATTATTAAAATTGGTATTACAAAAGATGGTGATTTTTTTCTATATGAAGGAAGTATAAATAAAATTGCAAACAATGAATGGCTAAAAGAAAAATTAATACCCGTTTCTATTAGTACTAACTCTAGTTCCTCTGGATTAATAAATTTAAATGATCACACGATAATTCACTATGATGTTGCCTTTCCAATTCTTCACGGAACGAATGGTGAAGATGGACGGATTCAAGCCTTATTTGAAATTACCAATATTCCTTATGTTGGCTGTGATATGTTATCCTCAGATATGTGTATGGATAAAGATATTGCTCATAAAATTGTGCAATTAATAGGAATAAAAGTTCCTAAAAGTTATCTTTATCATAAAGATGATGAATATATGTTATTTGAAAAAAAGATTAAGACCCTAACGCCTCCATTATATGTAAAACCTGTGAATGGTGGTTCATCAATTGGCATTACTAAAATAAAAGAGATATCAAAACTACAGGAAGCTATTGATTTTGCTTTACGATATGACAATAAAGTCCTAGTAGAAGAACATGTTGAAGGCGTGGAAGTTGGATGTGCCATTATGGGAAATAAAAATCTTGTAATTGGGACGGTTGATGAAGTAAAACTTAATGTTGATTTCTTTGATTTTGATCAAAAATATAATTTACATAAAGTTAAAATAGGACCAAAAACTGATGTTGATGAAGTTGTTTTAACGGAAATAAAAGAAACCGCTATTCAAATATATCAAGCTCTAAATTGTAAAGGTTTAGCCCGAATTGATATATTTCTTACGAAAGAGATGAATATTGTTTTTAACGAGGTTAATACTATGCCTGGATTTACAGAAAATAGTAGATTTCCAAATATGTTAAAAAATATTGGCTATACTTTTGAAGAAATTGTTGACTTTTTAATTAATGAGGCTATGAATGGATAACATCCGTAGATGTTGGTTAGAAATTGATTTAAATAAATTAGAACACAACTTAATGCAATTTAAAAATATTGTTCCTAAAAATACAAATATAATTGCCGTATTAAAAGCGGATGCCTGCAACCATGGGGCTACTACGCTAGCAAGAAAATTAATATCATTAGGGATTAATTTTCTTGCCGTTGCTTGCTTAGAGGAGGCGATTGAACTTAGAACGATAGATAACAATATTTCTATCCTAATCCTAGGATATACAGAAATAATCAATGCCAATCTTTTAACGAAACATAATTTAATCCAAACAATAGTTGATTATGATTATGCTCTAGCTTTAAATCAATGTAATTATGCCATCAATTGTCATTTAAAAATCGATACAGGAATGCACCGAATTGGTGTTGATGCAAATAGAATTGATATCATAAAAGAAATTTATAATCTTGATAATTTAAATATTACTGGTATTTACTCTCATCTAAGTGTTAGTGATTCTAATTTAGTTAATAATATTGAATATACCCAAAACCAAATTTATGCTTTTGATAAACTATTAAGCACTTTAAGAAATAGTAATATAAATTATGGCGTAACTCATTTACAAAGTACTTATGGAATTATTAATTATCCTAATCTTGAATATGATTATGTACGCTTAGGAACTGGATTATATGGATTTAAATCAGATGTAAATGATTATATGAAAATAAATTTAGAGCTTATTCCAATTTTACAATTCAAATGTTTAATTACTTCGATTAAATATTTAGAAAAAAATGATTATGTTGGTTATGGAAATACTTATCAAGCATTAACGCCAAGAAAAATCGCTATTTTAAATGTGGGTTTTGGGGATGGTTATAAGCGTTCTTTATCGAATAAATCTTTAGTTTATATTCATGGTAAAAAAGCCAATGTTATTGGTAAAATCTGTATGGACCAAATGATGGTTGATATTACAAATATTGATGAAGCTAAAGTAAATGATGTTGTTACTCTTATTGGTGATAAAATAAATATTGAAAGTTTAGCAGCAACTTGTAATATGATGACAAATGAATTTTTAGTTAATATTAATAAACGGGTTGAAAAAGTCTATATTCAAAAAAAATTCTAAACGATATGATGTAAACATTATATTGTTTTTTTATTTATTATTGCCTTAATTCTAACATAAAAAAAGACCATTCACAATTTTTCTTTGTCAATAGCCTTCATTATTGGTCTATATTTTTTTATACATTATATATTTTTGAATTTCTTCTAGTTATTGTATATACTCCTGCTGCTAAAGCAATACCAGCAATTATTACAAAGTATGGTAAGAAGTTACCTGTTTGAGGGTTATTGATTGGACAAGCCACCTCAAATTGTTCTTTTGTTAACTCTTCTCCATTTGGTCCGCGATATTTTCCATCAACAATTTCACATGGATGACAATCTTTATAATATTCAGTTTCAGTTACAACTGCCCCAGATTTATTATAATAAACATTATTTACAATTTCACATTTAGGTGCAGAAGTTAAGTTTTGAAGATTCATGCTACATACCTCAGCAGTATTAACTGCTTTTAATGTAAGTGCCGCAATTCTATGTTTACCTGCTGTTACACCAGTTGCATTTGTATATCTAGCTGTTAAGGTGCCATCTCCATTATTTACGATAGTACCAACCCATCCAGATTCTTCAATTACATTTAAATAAGTTAAATTATTTAAGTAAAGGGTTACATTAAATTCATAAACAGTTCCAGAATTTACTGATACTCCTAAATAAGCAATAGCGTTTCCGTTTGTATCTTTATTTAATGTTTGTGTTGCTCCTCCTAGACTAGTTGTAGTCATTTCATAATCACTGGCAATAAAATTTTCCCCGCTTGCAGCATTTACTACAACCGGTAAAAATAAGCTGATTGCTAATATAATTATTCCGTATATTTTCTTCATATAAAATCCTCTTTCTTCTCTATATTATTATTATGAACTTATTATAACATAAAATACAAGAAATCTACATTTTTTTTGTTTTTTGAGTTATTATTTGTGTAAAATATGGTATGATAATGAAGAGAATAAGGAAGTGGTGACATATGAAAAAAATTTTAGTTAGCATTCATAACGATTTTTTAAACTTTTCATATAAAAACCATCAAAAAGTTCGAGAAGATTTAATTAATACTAATATTATTAGTAATGATGAATTGCTTTTCAGTGATGATTATATTATTGCAAATGCCAATATTTTTTCTTTATTTATAAAAGAATTATGTGAAATGAAAAAAATATCAAAGATCGTCTGTATTAATAATAATATGGCGGATTTTATATTAAATTATTTACAAAAAAATCAATTTGTACATGAAATTTTAATTAAAAGTGATGAGAATATTACTTTTTCTATTTGTGAAAAATTGTCTCATAATCCTTATATACAACATTTACATTGTTTTAGCATTTCTTATTTTATGATGGAACATTTAGATCAATCAAATATTATGGTTCATAGTCGTGGTGAAATATTATATTCAAGTGAATTTATGACTCAAAATGATATTACTTATTATTCAAAGATTTATTACAAAAAAATCATTATGATTACGACTCCAATGAGTAATGAAGATTATGAAGACTTTTTATCTTTTTGTAAAATCAACCGTTATTTAAAAGTAATAAAGTTAAATACAATTAGTAGAAATGATATTGAAAATATTATAACTGCTTTAATATCAAACGAAATTAAACATGTTAGTATTAAAATATATAGTGATTATAATACAGTTGAAAATATTGAATACTTGAAGAAAATTAATAAAAAATATACAACACAAAGAATTAAATGTTCGATTGTATATTCAAAAGAATATTTAATGAATAATATTTTTAAACAAATTATTTTGAACACGTTAAAGATTTGTGGTATTTTGATTACCATTTTAGTAGCAAGTGTTACTACTTATGTTGTGGTTAATAATTATATTTCTCTACAAAATGATGTAGCATTGAATGATAAAATTAAAAATCAAATGAAACAAACTGAAGAAATAGATGACATTATTATTGATGAAGAAACAAAAGAAGAATATGTGATTAAAAATAAAGATATTGCTGCCCTGTTAGTGATTAATCCTGATGTGGTAGGTTATTTAAGAGTAAATAATACAAATATTGACTATCCGGTTGTAAAAGGTAGCGATAATGATTTTTATTTAACTCATGGATTATCTAGAGAAAAAGATAAAAATGGTTATATTTTTATGAATTATCGTAATAATGAAAAAGAACTAGACCAAAATACAATTATTTTTGGTCATAATATGTATTATAGTAAAATAATGTTTGGACAATTGCATAATACGATTCGAACTGATTGGTATAGTAATCCAAACAATTTAGTTATTTCTTTTAATACTTTGTATGAGACAATGAATTGGCAAATTTTTTCTATTTACAAAGTAGATTATACAGTAGATTATTTAAAAACAAGTTTTGCAAACGAAAATGAATACTTTGACTTTGTTAATTTATTAAAAGGACGAAGTGTTAAGAACTTTAATGTTGAGATTGCTGCAAATGATAAAATATTGACATTATCAACTTGTACAGGTGAAAATCAAAGATTAGTTGTACATGCAAAATTAATTATTGAAAGCACTGAATAGTGTTTTTTTTGACATAAAAAAAAGACCTATTAAGGTACTTTTAATCCACATGAATCTCCTAATTTGATATGATAATTTTTTATTTCATCAAAGGCTGTTGGAAAATTGGTTAATTCTTGATTTAGGGCTTCATAGGTTACATCTTCAAATAAAATAATTTTTAAATTAGTTTCATCAAAGTAAGTTCTTCCTGAGATATTATTTATTTTCTTAGTTGATTCATAATTAGTTTTTACTGAATTAAAATCTTCTATATTTTCAAAGGTAAAAGTGTATTCTTTTTCAATTATATTTAAAGTGTTACTACTATTAATTCCATAATTATAGGTAAGAAGTAATGTTGCATTAATAGAATCTACATCAGTCACATTTTTCTTACAATAAAGAATGGTTGAAGGAGGATCTTGAGTCACCACTAATTCTGTTTCAACAATTGTTTCATTATCATATTCATCAGTAACAATAATTGTAATTTTATGATTTCCTACTGTTTGAACTAATGTTGTTAAGGGCAATACTGAACTGTCTAATTGATAAGAACATTCTGTACTATCTACACAACTGCTAATAAAACTACTTAATTTAATTTCGTTAGTGGTATTCGGTTGAACATAAACTTTTTTAGCAATAACAATTGGTGCTTTTGTATCTTTTATTGCAATCACAGCTTCTCCAGTAATAGTACCACATTTTATTTCAACAACATATCTACCTGTTTGTTCTACATCTATTCCACTTGTATCAAATGAACATTGATCTTTTGTAAATCCAGTAATATCTGCATAAGATTCAAGATCAGTTGGTAAACTTGATCCTAATTCAATATTTAATTCTTTTGCTACAACAGTTGATTTTACTCCACTACTTTTTGATTTAGATAGGACTAAAACATAATAAATTCCAAAGGCAACCGCGGCAATTAGTAATACAACAATTAAAAAGATTGCTGTTTTGTTTGATTTTTTCTTTGGTTTTTCATCTGCCAATGTATCTACAACTGGAGGCACTGCTCCTGCTTGTGGAAATGGATTACTTATATCATTTATATTATCTGTTTGATTCATTGATTTATTTTGCATGAATGGATTTGATTGATTGTCCATTTGTTGATTTAAACTAAATGGTTCTTGGTTTACAGCGGTTTCCTGAATTGTTTGATTTTGTGGTGTTGCTGTAAAGACATTTGCATCCACTTCTTGATTCATTGGCTGTGTTGGCATTGAATCCATTGGTTGATTAGTTACCAAAGAATCTGGTGTCTCAGGTTGATTTGGAACAAATGAATCAGATTGGTTCATTGTTTCATTTTGCATGGATGGATCTGGAACTCCATTTTGATTTTGAGCAAACGGATCTATTTGATTCATTGTTTGATTTTGAGCAAATGGATCTATTTGATTCATTGTTTGATTTTGCATGAAGGGATCATTATTTTGTTCTGTTGTTTGATTCATCATTGTTGGTTGTTCAATTGGTTGTGCAAACGGATCTCTATTCATTGCTTGCTCAGGCATAACATTTCCTTGATTTAATTCATTTCCCATTGTATTTTGAGCAAATGGATTTATTTGACTATTTGCTGTATTTCCTGTTTCTTCTGGAAATGAATTTGTTTGATTTGTTTGACTTTGGCTATATTCAGGTGATACAACTTGTCCTTGTTGATTGTTTTGTTCTAAATTCCCTAAATTGAATGGATTTGGAATTTGATTATTATTATCATTATTTTCTCCAAATGAGTTGTTTTGATTTGGATTCATATATGAATCTCCCCTTTACTATCATTTCAATAATATCATATTTTTTTTAAAAAAGAAATTATTTTATATCTAATTCTATAAAACAAAAATCTACAAATATTCAAAACATATAAAAAACCCTTTTAAAATCAAGATAAATAGAAAAAGAAATGCTTCAGTCTCAAATCTTTTTCTAAAAATAATTTGTATTTTTAACTGCGATTAAAACCTCTTTCCATAATTGTTTTGTATCTTCATGAGTTAACATTTGTCCTACTTTATTAATATCTAACCATTCAATAGATTCTATTTCAGTTTCTTGAGCAATGGTATCAATATTTATGGCTTTTGCAACAAAAAAGATAACTTCTTTTATTGTATTTTCCTTTGGTTGATAAAAAGTGGGAAATCGCAAATCGGAAATTATTTCTATATCAATATTTGTCTCTTCTTTCACTTCTCTAATTGCCGTTTCTATTTCACTTTCATTTTTTTCAACATGACCTTTTGGGAAACTAATATGACCCGCGTTGTGTTTTACTACTAATACTTTATTTTTATGAAACACAATAGCACCACAAGATTTTTCATAATTCATACTTTACCTCTATATAAATTATAACATAATCATAATAAATCATGGTTTTAACTCAAAAACTGAATTTTCCTCAAAGAAATTAAATATGGATTAGAAAAAGACGGTTCAGTATTAAAGAACCGTCTTTCTTCATTTTAGACCACGGTATGTATAATTAAAGTTACAACTTTGCGGTTGCTTTAATTGATACGCTTGCCTTTGTTTATAACCATTGCTTTTTATTTAAAGTTTTATAACCCACTCGTTTATTTTTGGAACATAAACACGTTTTTATAGTTCTTCAATTAGAAGTTCATTATTTTCATTATAACAATATAAATCAAATCCCATGTCAGCATCTATTGAAGCCATAAATTTTACTATTTCTTTTGAAATTCCATTCAAAGGTCTATTACCTATTTTCGTATGTATAACAGTAACTAAGGATACTTCCAAATTAAGATTACTACACAATTGATTGATTATTTCCGTTTTTTCTTTGAAAATATCGACTAACTTTTGAAAAGGAACTAACATATCATCACAATTCTTTTCTCGAATTTCATAATACCAATTAGCTCGTCCAATTCTTGGTATTGGATAATCGTTTTTTAATCTTGCTCTTGTTGGTATTACTTCAAGTTTTTGTGTAAGTTCATTTAAGTCAAAATCTTCTCCATTTATATGGGTAAAAGATATCGAAATCGCAATTTCTGGAACAAATTTTTCTATTTTTCATCACCTCCTTAAAAATAAACTCGTTCATTCTTGTGCTTTAGTATTTTTATGGAATTAAAACAATTTCTTTAGTATCTCAACTTCACTATCAGCAACATAATCAGCTTTTAGTACTTCTGCATGCTGAAATCTTAATTTTTGTGCAATTCTTCTAGCTTACAGTCAATACTATATAGGCTTTGCATGATGTTTCCTTTCTGTTGTTATAAATAGTATCGGTAAAGTTGTTTTTTTGTTTTAGTAGCTAATGTTGTTTATTGAAACTTTAATGATTTAAGTATAAATAAAAAACGGAAGATTATCAAGTATTTATTGAAAAACATTAATTTAGTTCTAAGATTCATAAAAAGATATCCACTATCCTATTACATATATTCGAATGTTGCCTTTTTTTAGAAAAAAAACAAACTTATTACATAAAAAAAGAAGTATTTCTACTCCTTAGGCATTCTTTATTTTATTTACATAGTAATGAACTTTACTAGCCCATGAAGAACTTTCTGCATATTTTTTCCCGATTGCTTCAATCGTTGTAAGTCCTTTTTTGTAGTAGTTATTTGATAGATTCTTGATGTACGCTTCGATTCCTTCGTCTAATGTATTAAACTTTTTATAAGAACCTCCACCACATCCTGGTGATCCCTTCATCCCTCCAACGTTGTTACATTGGCTACATAAAGTACTACATGTTCCTGAATTACATCCCGTTTCTAATAAAACGATTGCAACTGCAACATATGGATCTATCTCATAATCTATTGATAATTTTGCAAAAGAATACCCATAACCGCTTAAGGTTGATCTTAACGATTTATCAAGCTGAGCTGATAATTCCGTTAAAGTAAGACCATTGTAAACGATTGGTTCTTCGACAATTCCTTCAATACTAGCTATTTCTACTGTAATTTTTTGTAATTCATGTTGTTCTGCATATTGTTGTAATACAGTGTTAAATGTCATTGATAGTTCTGGTTTTTTAGAATACATTCCAAAACTTATAAAACATATGATTGTTATTAGGGCCAATTTTATGGCCTTAATGGACGGTAATTTTTTCATTTTTCTTTCGACCTCTTTTTTTCAGAAAGCCTCATTACTATATCATATTAGATTCAAAAAAGCAAATTTCAGTGAAAAAAGAGGCTTACAAGTACGATACTAGCTACGATTCCAACTAAATCTGCGAATAGTCCGGCTTTTAGAGCATGACCCGTCTTTTTGACTTTAATACTGCCAAAATATAGGGCTAAAACGTAAATTGTTGTATCTGTACATCCTTGAATCGTTGATGCAAGCCTCCCAATATAGGAATCAGGACCATAAAGAGTAAATAAATTATTTAAAATGGCTAAGGAAGCAGTTCCACTTATCGGACGAACAAAGGCCATTGGTAGAATTTCCATAGGAACATGAATTTTATTTAAAAAAGGAAGTAAAAAGGAAAGCGTATCTTCTAAGAAATTACTGTTTAAGAATAAATTGATTGCAAAAACCATTCCAACGACAGAAGGGGCGACTTTAAAGGTTGTTATTAATCCTTCTTTGGCACCTTCTAAGAAAGAATTATATAAATCAACTTTTTTTTGAAAACCATAAAGAATAATGACTAAAACAAAGATGGGAATAATCCATTGATTCATCGATTCGCCTTCTTTCTAAGATAGTAGTCTAAAGTTAATCCGGCCGCACTAGAACAAATGGTAGCAAGAATTGATGTAATGATTATTTCACTAGGATTGGCACTTCCATGCATTAGCCTTAAAGCAATTACCGTGGTTGGAATAATCGTTACTCCTGCTGTATTTAATACAAGAAAGGTAATCATGGCTGGTGTTGCTATATCTTTATTTGGATTATCTTCTTGCATGGCACTCATAGCTTTTAA
>Ga0153938_1000692_pt1 | contig 13747 bp, 7 predicted proteins | sample TSNY022MetaG_FD_104740 | JGI IMG/M metagenome (GOLD analysis project Ga0153938, IMG submission 104740) | Attine ant fungus gardens microbial communities from New Jersey, USA - TSNJ022 MetaG | ecosystem: Host-associated > Fungi > Mycelium > Unclassified | place: USA:New Jersey: Brendan T. Byrne... | reverse complement strand
GTCCCTATATCCTTCCACTGATAGACCCTTTTCTACAAATTGCCTTACCAACTCGGAAGTGGTCGTATGGTTTCTGGCCGCCAGCCGATCCAATGCCTTTAACATATCCGGCGGGAAGTTGATCGAGCGTTTCACGCTTCTTTCCGGCATAATCCTCTCCTTTCCATGAGGTTCCAAGCAGAACCCTCACATATTGATAGGAACCCCGTTGCAGGCTTTGCCTGCAAGCTGTTTCCGTGGCGGGTGGAACCCGCCTATTCCTGCCTTAACTCCAAAATCTGAGATTTTGGCATTAAGTTGCCCCTGCCGGTCGGCTGGGGCAAAGATGCACCTGCGGTGCATGGTCGCTCTGCTCCCTGAAAGGTCGGAAAGAACATCAGGGTTCCAGTTCCTCCCCCTCGTCCAAATCTTACACATCTAAATCTGATTCATCTGGCACAATTGTCGGCTCGCCTGCTATCGCTCCATTTCTTCTCTGTTATTACTTGGTTCTCCGGCCAGAAGAGCCAGAAAGGTTTTTAAATCGTTATTGAAGTCTTTGGTATTCGGTGTCTGTATCGCTGTTTTATAGCCCAGCTTTCTAAATTCCCTAGCACAATTTTCCGCATATATCTGTCCGTGGTTATGGGGTGTACTATCCGGCAACTTCCCATCCACATCATTGTCATAGCAGAAAATGATTTCCGCAATTTCTGGATGCTGCCTAAGATAACGACGAAGTGCCTTATCAGACAAGCCTCCTTCTGCAACCCGGTGATCTGTTCTCCAGTCAATGCTATAAAACTTGCAAAGGGTCGCATGGCTCATCGCATCAATCGGCGCTTCAAACACAAACACACGATTTGATTTCCCCTCCATGCTGAAACCGTAGGTCTTATCCGAATTCTCTACGTCCTGCCGGAACTTACTGTTACTATTTGGTGCCCGCAAAGCACAGTACCTGGGCTTTCCCTCTTCGTCATATCCAACAAAGGCACAATTATGAAACGATTGCCCATTTCTTTCCGTCCTTGCCCCATAGACTTTGCCAGCCTTAATCATGGCATATACAATTTCCTTGTCAATCCTACGGGTTTGAGTCAGGTAGGCGATGGTCTGGTTGAAATTCTTATCCTTTGGTGGCAGTACCAGCTCCCCTCGCGGCTTTTTGTCATCCAGCGGCACGTAATGTGTTGTCTGTTCATACGCACGGCAATCCAGAATTTTCTCTACCGCCTCAATAAAATCCAAACCAAAGTATTCTTTGACAAAATTAATTATGTTACCTTTCTTCTCTGTGGAAAAACAATAATACCCCCTTCCGCCATTAAAAAAATAGAGACCGCCACTACCCTTAACATGGACAGTGTTGCGGTCTCCTTTTTCAATCTGAAAGCCGTTTCGTACAGCAAAGTCGATCAGGTTGGTATCAAACACCTGTTTCATTTGCTCTTCAGTGAACGGCATTCCTCGCGGAGGATGTGCTGCGTGTGTACGCATAGAATTCCCTCCCTTGTTTTTATATATTGTTATTCTGGTGCAGAACATCTTTCTATAATTTGATTTTTATCCTTGATATTGTTTATTCTCATTGTCGCAATACCCTTCTTTTCCATAATCTTCTGATAATTACAATCGATTGATATAGCTCCATCTTTATTAACCAACCGTGTCACAAAATATTGTTCTTGCGTCTCATATACGATTGGATAGACGGCAAAAGCATCTGAAGGCGTTGCTGTTTGAAAAATATAAGTTGCCTTTGATTTCTGCCCGTTAACATTCTCGACTATAACCTTATAATCTCGCTTTTTACTGGCATCATCCCCGCCTGCCCAATAGAAAGAAAATACTATTATTGACATCATAATGATAAATGCCCCCATAAATTTCAATACCTTTATTAATGGATCACATGAATTATGATTTGCGTTATTAGCGTCTATAGATTTCTTTTTGTTGTTTTTATCCTCCCATAGCTTATAAAACCCAAGATATATTCCCACAAAAGAAACTATTAATGTTACAATTATCCCCCTTATAAACAATTGTATAAATTCGCTAAAGCCTAATGTTTCATGTGCCAGCAAGGCAAATGCTACTGTCATTATAATTGCAATTACTAATAATTCAACTATCATCCATGCTATTTGCTTCTTAATAAACAAATAGTATGTACTAAGATTTATAAAGACCAATATACATGTAAACAACAAATACCCGATAACCTGATAAATCAAGATATCACCTTTAAATTGAATATATACTGAGCCTATACCGTAAAACTGAAAGTAGCCAAGCATATAAAAATACCACATAAGATTTATTAAAACCATTGCAGCTCCACTAATAGCCGTATATATTGCAATATCTTGCTTATCAATCTTTTTTAACTCTGTTCTCCATCTGCTCGCCTTGTGAATCGTTTTCCACATTGTTTTTACCCATTCGGGCGAATCATTAGGATCATTACTCTGACTATCTGGCGTAATATGCTCAACACCTCCGAATACAGGATTATGATTCATTTCTGGTGCCATCTGTTCTGAATTACCTGTTGCTTTGCTTCTCTTTTTCTTCATATAAGTACCTCTTCTTATTTTTTTATACATCTCAATTATGGTTATGGATGTTAAAAGTTACTGCCATTTTAACACGATATAAATAAAACATCGATGCATTCGCTATAAGTATGCAAGAATAAGTACAAATGAATTGATTTTTTATATTTATTTTCCAGAAAGTATTGCTGTTCACCCCAGTCTATGCTGATTTGCAAAAGCCCGGCATCCAGAAATAAAATCTGACTGCTGGGCTTTTACTTAATTTGAACGCTTTCGCTCCATCTACTGCACAATATCCCCTGATAAAACTTCCAGCTCCGGTGATTGTCGTTTCCGTTCCGGTTCTTCTTCTCTGGGAAGGACGCACTCTGCCTTGTGGATGATGCTGTTCAGCAGTTCATTTCCCCTTGTCTCATTCCCCATCCCCGCCTGCACCGCAAGGAAACAGATTTTTTGCATTTCCTCATCCGTAAAAAGCGGAACACCACCTTGCTTAAGATATTGCAATATCTGCTTTTCAGCCTTTTCCATGCCATACAGTCCACTGGCTAATTGGTGGCGTCGAAAATCTTCCTGATCATGTATTGCCCCCTTTCTGCCATCCGTATAAATGGCATAGCAGGACAGGCCGTGCTTAACCGCTTCTGCCACATCCAGCGGACCGGTCAGAACCATATCCCCGGCAGTATAGCCGTAGTCATGCAGCCGGTCATAATCCAGTCGTTTCACGTAAGATTCAATATCCATTGGAACCGTGGATTCCCGGAACTCACCTTGTATACCCTTCATTGCATGTATAAGCGCATTAGGTTCATTGACAAGAAATCTTTTTTTATCAACCGTACCGTATTCTTGGCCAATCTCCTGCCAGTACTTACTATATTCCTTAAAATCAAAGGTCTTATAACCATTGGGATTACGAAACACCACTTCTACCTGGGCAGGTTCAAAGCTGTGAGTACTAAGATAATCAAGATGTCTCTGATAATCAATCTCCGCAATATCTCCCATGGCCTTGTCGTCCTCTGTCCCTTTTAGTTCAATCCAGAATGCCTTTACCTGTTCACTCTTACTGTTTCCATAATACATCCATGTGTTGTAGGCATTGGTATCACGGATATATACATCACGTTCCGGAAAACACCATGTCCCACTTTTCCGGCTCATCCAGAAAAAGTTCCGGTTACCGTTTCGTTCTTCGGCAGCTTTCCTTAAGGTGTCCTGGTCAAACGAAAAATCCGTTTGATAATAGTAGGTATTATGATTCACGATTTTCTGCAAAGTAGAAATCACATCCACATCACGAAAAGACGCACAATCTTGCAAGCCATATCCCTGTTTCTTCAGGCTGTCATGCAGCTCCTTAACGACAGCATTCCCGGTACCTCGAATTGAAGACCCATTAAACCGGTTATTCTTGATAAAATCTTCTCCCATATCAACCATGTACAGTTTCAAACCATTTCCGTGGGGCAGAACAAAATTTATCATTGATTTCGATTGATCGTCTACAGCACGAAGTTCATGAAGTACCACCCCTGTATCACCGACTACTACAGAATCATGCTGCCGTATTTCATGGATTTGTTTGCGAGACATGGTCAGCTCCCAAAGAGAATAATCATCATCACCAAACTTCGTCAATGCATATATCTGGTTATATTCCATATCCATCCCCCTGTTCCGGTTCTTGATTCTGCCCTCGCACCTGACCATGTTCCGGCAGGATATCCTCTAACATCTCCATAACCGACCGGAGCTTCCTCTCGTCATCGCAAGTGATACTGTCATCATTTCTGCCACGGAATACACAAGAATCATAAAGGACCGCCAGTTCTTCCCCAGTAAACACCCTGTTTCTGTCCATCAACCCAGAGCGGACGGTAAAATCCATTTTCGCTGCTTCATAATTGTTGCCAAAATAATTCCCATAATGGACTCCCGATCTGTCATAATCATATTCCCATGTAACAAATTCCAGCTCTCCATTATTATGCTGTTTGGCTGCCAGCAGAGTATCACCATACTCGTAAAGCAAATGAAAGTCCGTCATCCCCTGAATCAAAAGCGGCAATCCTTTTTCGTATAATTGGTACATCTCCTTGTCCTGCTTGTTCACATTCTCCTCCTTACTGTTCCCGTTCATCTTCAGGCTCCTCTGTTTCTGCAAAATGCTGTTCCATCGCTGATCCGGTATGGTCTTTCTCACTACCATGCCCCTGATCCCCTTCTTCTTTTTCCATATTTATCACCCCTTCTTCATCAGCGGCAGCATTATGATCCTCATGGAACTCAAGCGCAAGATCCAGCTCCACCTTTTCCTTAAGTAATGAATTCAGCCGCTCCTCACTGGGGAACGGCTTGGCAATCTCTTGTTTTGCAACCTCCAACTGTGCCTGTAAGTTTTCCAGCAACCTTTCATCCTCTTCCAAAAGCTCAGAAATCCGTTCAGCAAGATTCTCCATTCTTGTGATGGCCCCCAGTTCCGAGTCCCCGATATCCGTATAATATGTACCAAAACCCTTTAGGCACAATCGTATTTCATTTAGCATCGGACGGCTCAAACTCAAGGTGAAACCAGCATAACTGCCTATCTCCAAAGACGCCCCCGTTTCCTGCCCCAGTCGCCTTGACAATACCTTGAAATGCTCAGCAGCCTTTGTCCGTTCAGTATGCATAACTCTGTCTATGGTCATCTGAAACGCTGCTGGTTTTTCCTTTCTGTAATTTTCACTATCACATCTTTCTTTTTCAATCTTCTTTGTGGCACTGCCAATCCGGGCCGGATAATCGCAGGAGATTTTATGCTGCAGGTCATTCTGGTTTGTTTTCCATGACGATTTTAAAATCTGCAGTCGCTGAATTTCATTATCTACCTCCATCTTTTTCTTAATCCTATCATCTGATATCGCAAGCGCCTTAAATTCCGCATACTGTAAAACCGTATCATCAATATCATCGCAGCTCCTAAGTGCCGAACGGCCTGTCATGATCTGGCTGATATAACGCTGCTTTTGCTCCAGGATCTGCCATAGGTAGCTGTCAAAGGTTTGTTCGGTAATGTAGTTATAGATAGAGACTTCCTCATTATCATTTCCCTGACGGAGAACACGCCCATTTCTCTGAATCAAGTCCGCTGGCCGCCACGGGATGTCAAGATGGTGTACCGCTATCAGTTTTTTCTGACAGTTCATACCTGTCCCCATCATGGCCGTACTACCAAGCAAAACCCTGATTTCCCCATTCCTGACCTTCTCAAACAGCTGCTCTTTCTGCACATCCGTCCTGGCATCATGGATAAAAGCAATTTCTGACCGCTTTACCGCTTGCTTGATCAATGATTCTTTAATCGCATCATAAAAGTTGAAGCCTCCATCTGCTTTTGGTGTCCCCTGATCACAAAAAACAAGCTGGCTGGATTGCTGATCCGTTGTCTCATGATAAACCGCCGCAACCTTTCTGCTGCAGACATTTAACTTTGTATCCGGATCATCCGGCAGGCTCGGATCTAAGATTCTGGGATCGACCGACAAAAGGCGGGCTTCCATAGTCAGCTTCAGGAAATTATCAACACTGCTGTCTACCTGCCCAGCCCTTATGTTTTCAGCCCGTTCTCCCTGCTCCATGATCATTGCCTTTTGTGCTGGTGTGACTTTTGTTTTGATAATCTGGGGTTCTCCTGTTTTCAATTTGGGGATCTTTAGATCCAGCATGTCCGCAGTCTTGATGTCCGCAACCATCGAAAACATGGACATTAACTCCGGTATGTTGTGGAACTTGGCAAATCGGCTCTTCATCTGATAGCCGTTCCCCTCTGGCTTTATCTCCAGAGAAGATTCCACCCTTCCAAATGTGCTTGCCCAACAGTCAAACATCAATAGTCCTTTCGTCTCCAAATCCTTTGGCTGCAACGTCTTCTGTAAGACATACAGTTCCGACATGGAATTGCTGATCGGTGTTCCTGTCAGGTAGATGACTCCCTTTCCATGATTCAAATCGTTGATATACTGGCATTTCATATGCATGTCCATAGCGCGCTGGCTGCTGCTGGAACCAACTCCGGCCACGCCACGCATTTTGGTATAGGAGAAATTATTCTTATAGACATGAGCTTCGTCAACAACCAACGCATCGACTCCCAGCTCTTCAAATGCAATGACATCATCCTTTTTCTCTGCCTTGAATAACAGGTCATACCGGTTCTGCAAATTCTTTCGAAAGATCATCATCTGCTTTAGGGACCATTTTTTATCCGACATTCGCTTTTCATAATCAATTGCATCCGTAATGGCATCCAGCTCCGTTTTCATAACCGATAACTGATACTCCCTGGACAGTCCGATCAATTCAAAGCTGGACTGTGCCATAATAACCGCGTGAAAATCGCCGGAAGCAATCCGGCTCACAAAACGGCGGCGATTCCTCTTTTCCAAATCCTTCTTTTCCGCCACCAGAATGTTAGCGTTCGGATAGACGCGCATATACTCTCGTGCCCATTGGCCGACCAAGTGATTAGGAACTGCTATGAGTGGCTTATTGATCGTATTGATCCGCTTCAATTCGTAGGATGCCACAATGGCGCTGATAGTCTTCCCCGCACCGACTTCATGTGCTGCCAGTAGATTCCCTTCCCCATAGATCGCATGGGCTACCACATCTCCCTGATGTTTCCGCAGCTTGATTTCATGGGAAACATCAGGAAATAGCAGATCATCTCCGTTATAGACCCGGGGCCGGATGTTGTTGAACTGATCATTATACAGATTAGTAAGAGCCGTGCTTCGTTCCGGGTCCACAAACAGCCAATTCTCAAATGTCAGTTTCAGCTCCGCCTGCTTTTCCCTGGCCAGAATGGTTTCTGCCTTATTGAGGACATACTTTATCTTTTCTTCGCCCTGTTCATCAACATAATCAACCCGATCCCGTACTTCCACCGTCTTTAAATTCAGCGACGTCTCCAATATCTCATAGGCATTGATCCGCTCCGTACCATAGATTCTCGTTGCTGTGATCGAGTATTTTTCTGCACTTTTGCTGTTGATAAAATAAGCACTGCTGTATGGAGAAAACTCCAAGCTAATTGCACCGGTTCCATATTTGTTGTAGCTATTTGTTTTAAAGGTTTCGTACATGAACTCCTGATAGACTTCCACCGGTATCCAGGTAGACCCCAGAGTGAAGTTGATCTCGCTGGGTGTTAATGGTTCCGGCTGTACCTGTTTCAGCGCATCCACGTTCCGACCATAACGCTCCGGCTCCCGCTCTGCCATTATGATTGCTTCCACCAGCTTGTCTTTGACATAACCACTCAAATACTCTTCGGCAACCACCCAGCCGGTTAAATCATGATCCATATGCTTTGCAGGGTCCTGGTAGATTCTGTCTCCCAGTTCTTCGACGATTTCCTCCTGAGTGATATTGCTTTGACCTGGCTTTTCATAAATCTGTGACATAAAATCCAGATCCACCCTGCCTTTTTTATTCAGGGATATTCGCAAGGCTTCTTCTGCACTTTCAGCTTTAATGATGAGACTTTGCGGCCTGATTGTTGGTTTATAGAAGATGGCAGATTTTTCGTATTCGTCTTTTTGATCCTCTATCTCACTTTCAATGGAGCGAATCAGCGGGGCTGCGATATCTTTGGAAAAGGCAATCGCATTAGCATAAGAATTGATATATCCATATTCAGCAATAAACCGGTCATATACCTGATTCAATGCTTGAATTCGTTCCTGTACCTGGACTTCGTATTCAGCCGGAGTCAAATGCTCCCGATTATATTCATTGGTCTGGAAATCAACGAGCTCCCGAACAGCACCATGAATCCCGACCATGCCTTTAATTCGCGCTGCCTTTTTGCCGGTAATTTCCTGATGGTACATACGGGAATGTTCCCGGTAGTAAATCTCACCGTCGATCACGGCGTAACTGAAGTTCTTCACTTTCGGGTCAGCCGCTATGCTGTCTGCTACTGTCTCCTGCTCGTCTTCAAACTCGGAGGATGGTTCCTGATAACTGGCATCCAGATAGTGAATGACCATGTTCAGGCGTTCCATGAAAGATTCATCGGCTACCGGAACACAGGCAGTTGTACTGCTATTGGCATACATGCTTTCATCAAATACCATTTTCCCCAACAGCATTTCCGGATGATCCAGAAAATAACGGTTGACCGGTATCCCTTCATCATTTTCCTCAACCGATATCCATGGGCTATTGTCTAACGTAGGGGTAATCTCCCGCTCCCTTTTCTGAAGAAACAAGATGTCAGCGGTTGCCTTAGTGCCTGCAAGCGTCTGGAATGCCGTGTTGGGGAGCCGCGCCGCTCCGATTAATTCCGCCCGTTGTGCCATGTATTTACGAACTGATGAATTGCCTTTATCCAATGTACCCTTCGTCGTGATAAACGCAATGATTCCACCAGCTCTGACTTTATCAAGAGTCTTGGCAATAAAGTAATCATGAATCTTAAAATTGTGTTTATTATAACGGCTGTCATTGATGCTTAACGAGTTGAACGGTATGTTACCGATTGCCACATCAAAGAACTGATCCGGATACTGGGTATGTTCGTATCCCCTGATTTCAATATCTGCTTTTTGATAGAGCTGCTTTGCGATTTGTCCGGATACCGTATCAAGTTCTACGCCATACAGCTTTGACTCGCTCATCCCCTCCGGCAGCATGGAATAGAAGTTGCCATTTCCCATTGCCGGATCTAAGATATTGCCACCCTGAAAGCCGAACCGTTCCAAGGCCAGATAAATACACCGGATAATCTCCTGATCGGTATAATAGGCCGTGGTAGTGGACTCTTGGGCAGACTGGAATTCATCTTCGGTCAGCAGGGATTTGATCTGTGCATAATCATCCTTCCACCCACTTTTATCCGGTGTCAGGGCATTTGCAAGACCTCCCCAGCCCACATAATTTGCCAGGATCACTTGCTCTTCGGTATTAGCCATTCGATCTTGATCCGCCAACTCTTTCAAAAGATTTATGGCAGCAATATTATTCCTGCATTTAGTTTTAGCCCCTCCTTCGTATAAATGGTGGTCCGGTGAGAATCGGTAATTGATCCTATCGCTCTTACTGATCCCTACCGGATCTTCCTGAAACTCTTCTCTGGATGGATAGGATTCATAAAGTTCAAATTGTTCTGCTAAGGAATACTGTTCATAAGAATATTCTATCCTCTGTTCTACCTGCATTTCTTCCAATTCATCAGGTATCGCATATTCATCAAGCTGTTCTTCGTTAGAAAATGGATAGATGCCAGCCAGAATCAGTTTTTCAATCATAGCAGTCAGTTCCTGGTAAGAATAGAAACGACTTTCCTCTTCATAAGAAAAAACCAGTCCATCCTCCTGCCCTCTCACTTGGATGAAAGCATCGTCTTCTACCTGATATTCCAGTTCCAACATTTCATAGGTGAGTTTAACCAGGTCTTCCTTTTCTTCCTGCCGATAAGCGGAACTTAAAAATTGCTGAACATCATAAGGAGAGATAGGCTTGCCCGATATTACCCCCTCGTCACAAAGGAATTTATTTATCATCTCATCAATGACAGATTCTTCTTCTGTCGCCTTATTTATTGAAACAGAGGTTTCTTTCGGTGAAGTAGAAAAGCCGTCAGTAAATGACTTTTCATCATCTACTGACGGCTGGATTTCAAAATACTCGTCTACTTCGTTCTTTTTTATCTTATCGTTAATATTACCTCGTTGATTAGGATTTCCTCTGCTGTGGAGGTTATCATGTTCATATGACTGGCTCTCTCCATTGAATCCTCGGTCTCCGGCATTGGCTGGGCTTTCAGCAGTTCCTTTATCAGTTGCTCCTTCTGTTCCTCTGCCTCCTCGTCTACGGTTATCAGTATCTGATTGATCCTTCCCTCCGCTATCAGTTCGGACAGGCGGCTCGGATGATTTTCCATCATGTACGTTTTCCACATCTGTCCGTAATTCCTCACTTCTTTCTGCGACTCGTGGGGGGATATCTGTAAGTTCGGATACATCATCCCGTCCTCGCCCTTCCTGTAAGCGAGTTGAATCAATGGCTTGGTTCTTATTGTCTTCTCGTTCATGCGCTTTGCTCCTTTCCTGCTTGATTAATTCAATTTGTTCATGGACTGCTCTTAAAACCGGTCTGGCAATTGACAAGGTATAATATCCCATCGCCATAAATAGTTCCAAATCATTAAAATGACTAATGTTACCAAAGTTGCCGCCTTCGTAAACTTCTGTTGATAGCCCGCACTTTTTTAAAATAACGTAAATCGCACTGTCCAGCATGATCCGCCCGAACTCTTCTTTTACCGCATCAACTGGCAGGGAATACAGCATGTTGGACGGATCATGAATCTGAAAGTTTTCCAGATAAACTGGCAATACCTGCTCAGCCTGCTTCTGCACAATCTTCATCAGACACTCTTCTACTGTTTGTGTCTGCAGTCCATACTTTTCCTGAAATCGTATCCGTAACTCCGGCTGGTATTGTTCTTCTAAATCCCAATCCAGGCTCATGGCTTTCCTAAGACTTTCGTAATCACCATAGGTGTCTGCAAAGTCAAAATAGTAGGTAAGGCTGGCCTTAGGCTGATTCATATTCGTGACTGCTATAGCCTTGGCCCCTCGCTTGATGGATCGCCCTGTTGCTTCTCGCCAGCCTTTCATAGTTGCAATCAGTTCTGCACCTGGGCGCTGGGCATATACCAGCACATTTTTATCAAAAGACATCTGGTAGAAACGTGCCATGCCAGACAATAAGCCCATCCATTCTCTCTTATCCTTCGTCAGTGTACTGGCAGACTGACGGTAAAGGTCGGAAAGATAGGTGACTCTATCCAATTGGTTCTCCCTCCGTTTCTCTGTGATTAAAATAAAACTCCAATGCCTTATCAATGATTTCTTCTATTTCTTTCTTAGTCTGACTCCTGGTGAAGTATTTGGAAACTACGGCTGGCTTAATTTTTACCGGCTGGGGTTTATTGTTCTTCGGCTTTCGTTCTTTCTCACCGGATAGAATCTGCATAATATCGGAATCTGTTAATTTACCACGTTCATGATAAGTCCGCAGTAAATCCGCCTTATTTCCATCCAACTTGTAATTATCATTTATCATAAGATCCGCAATTACTTGTTGTTTTTTCTGATCCAAGATAAAAGAAAGAGTATTTGCAACTGAAATCGGAAATCTATTTTCGTCCAACAGTTCTATAAGAGCAGGTTGCAAAAACTCTCCTACCCGAACATATTTTGCTACTTTATCCTCCGTCAAACTATATTGCTCTGCTAATTCTGCACGGCTCCCGGAACCTCTGCTGGTTTTAGCAGAAGTCTCAAAATCCTCACAGTTATGCGTGTTCATTAGCCTTTCAATCTCCAAAATCAAGTCATTTCTTTTTCCCTGCGACTTCATTGCCTTATAATGTTCAAACAGGCAATATGCTCTCTCGGAATGACTCATATCCGAAAATGACCGTTGCCGCAGGTTTGTCTCAATAACGATAAGGACAGCATCCTCATAAGTAAGGTTCTCCTTAATAATCACCGGACCCTTATTCAATCCCGCCGCTTCTCCGCAATTCTTGCGATTGTGGCCACTTAGAATAATAAAACGCCCCTCGTCAGTATGCCATAATATAATAGGCAACAAGATTCCAAATTGCTGAATACTATCTCTCATATCTTCAAACTGCTTGCCTGTATATAGTTTGAATTTATGTTCCGGAAAGGACTCCATCAAACCAAAATCCATTTCCATGACCGCACCGTTTACTGGTGGGGCAGCAAGCTCCTGTACAGGTTCAATATTAAGCATTTCCTCAAGGCTGTCTAATATAATCCGTGGTTTAGCCACCTTTACTCACCTCCGTTCTACAATTTTCAACTTACCTGCATACGCTCTGCACGGACTGCTTCATTCGCAAGAAATTCATTTACAAACAGCTCATATGCCAGAGCAGCCGAATTATCTGGTTTAAACTCGCAAATCGTCTTATAATGAAGAACCGCTTCCCCAACCTTAGTGGACCGGGGTATATGAGTAGAGAATATCGGAACTTTCATGGAAAAGCCTTTTTGAATCAAAGCATTAACCGTTTTTGATTGAACCGTATCTGCTGAGTCCATTGTTATAAGAACTCCCGCTATTGTAAGGTTATGATTACTGTTCTGACGAACGACCTGATAGTGCTTGAGTAACTCCGTCAAGCCTTGTGCTGCTAAAATCTCTGCTTGGGTCGGAATGATAATACTATCTGCACACATCATGACGTTGATCATTGGTGTTCCCATCTGGGGCATGCAATCAATGATAATATAGTCATAATCGTCCCTAATCGTATCAACATATTGTCTTAATATCCGTTCCCGGAAATCTACGTTGCAAAGATTTCTCTCTAAAGTGAATAGCTGTGAATTTGAAGGAATCAAATCCACTCCGCAATCAGTTTTTATAACATAACTCTCCGATTCAGGTATTGATTTACCTTCAATTATTCTACGGATAATTGTATTAATTGTAATATCCAGGTTATTGATATTCCTCACACCTAAGATAATGCTGGAATGGCCCTGACCATCAAAATCAATCAAAGCGGTTTTAAATCCTTTTTTTGATAAAAGATAAGAAAGCGACGTGGATGTTGCTGTTTTTCCAACGCCGCCCTTCTCGTTCATTACTGCAATAACTTTTGCCATATTCAATCTCCTCGCTTCTTTGGGTAAAATTGGGTGGGTAAATAGGTAAAGTAAATTAATGAGGGTTTAAACTCCTTTCTCAAAATTAAAACAGAGCTAAATCCGGCAGCACCATATGCGGTGTGCAAGATTTAACCCTGTTTTGCATATAAGAATCATACCAAAACCCTCGGTTTGGCAGATCCCTTGCTATTTACTTGTTCAGGCATTATAAGATTAACGGCGCCGTCCTTTCTGTCTATGCGCTTTCATAAGCAACAGCGGCTAGTAGTAGGACTAAATCAGCACATTACGGGAACCCTTGATTCCACTAGGTTTGTCTGACCTGTCATTAATATAGCACAATCCCCAACTTCCTGATAATAAGACTCCAGATTTTTCGGCATATTGTAATGAATCACATACCGGACATTGGACTTATCGATTCCCATGCCAAAAGCATTGGTAGCAACCATAATCTGTTTCCGGTCATAGATGAAATCTTCCTGATTATTCCGGCGT
>Ga0153938_1000691_pt1 | contig 13749 bp, 10 predicted proteins | sample TSNY022MetaG_FD_104740 | JGI IMG/M metagenome (GOLD analysis project Ga0153938, IMG submission 104740) | Attine ant fungus gardens microbial communities from New Jersey, USA - TSNJ022 MetaG | ecosystem: Host-associated > Fungi > Mycelium > Unclassified | place: USA:New Jersey: Brendan T. Byrne... | reverse complement strand
CCTAGTTTTTCACTAATCTCCCTATTGACAAAATACCTCGGCATAAATCCTTCAAGACGCTGCGCAACATTTTCGGCGGCCATTCTTTGCAGACTGCCCAGTGATTCCTCTGTATAATAGGCCATATGAGGTGTGATAATCACGTTATCCATTCCCAATAATGGATTATTTTTTTGTACCGGTTCAGGATCCAATACATCCAACGCGGCTCCGGCTATTTCTTTGCTTTCCAGCGCACGGATCAAATCCGGTTCATTGATAACAGGGCCTCTTCCTGTATTAATGATGAAAGCATTTTGCTTCATTTTTTTAAATACTTCCCAGTTAAACATACCACGAGTAGAATCTGTAACACCGACATGATTTGATAATATATCACTTCGTTCAATCAGCTCGTCGAAGCTTACCTGCTCAACACCGTATGATTGCATCAATTCCGCCGGTACATATGGATCATAAGCAATCATTTTGACGCCGAAGGGTTTCATTTTTTCGGCAGTCAACCGGGCAATTTTCCCAAAGCTGTTAAGGCCTAAAACCATCGTATGCAAGCTGTGAATCTTTTTCACATTGTTATAACCCCATACGCCACTTTTCACTTGGGAATTGAGAACCGTAATTTTTCTAAGCATACATAAAAGCAAAGCCACCGTATGCGTTGAAACTTCATCAACGCAATAGTCAAGTACATTGGTTACGCATATATTATGTTCTGTCGCGGCGGCAACATCAACATTGTCATACCCAATGGCATATTTGGCTATAATTTTGCATTGCGGCATGCATTCGATCACACGTCTTGTTATCGGGGCAAATTGGACGATAATCGCATCCGGCTTTACATCCTTCAATATCTCAATAATCCGCTCTTCCTTTTTCTCTTGAAAAACAAATATTTCCGCTCCGATCTTTTCCAATACAGCTTTTTCGTTGTTAATATTCTCGTATTCCTTGTCGGTTATCAGTACCTTCCACTTAGCCATTGCTTCCTCCTTTATTCCGATTCCGTATTACAAATTCATTATTTTCATTTATATTTTTGTACAATAACATATGTAAATCGGTTTATGGGAAAATACCCCGAAGTTTTTTTGCCGTTACTATTTTTTGAAGCGCAAGACAATAGGCACTAGTACGCATAGTAATATCTTTTTCCTTATGCAATGAAAAGACTTCGTCTATAGCATTTACCATAATCCGATTCAGACGTTCGTTAACCTCATCTTCCCCCCAGAAAAGCGCTTGGATATTTTGCGTCCACTCAAAATAGGATACAACCACACCGCCTGCATTTGCTAAAATGTCAGGAACCAATGTGATTCCCCTTGATTTTAGGATATCATCCGCCTCTACGGTCGTTGGGCCATTTGCCCCTTCTACGATGACTTTAGCTTGAATATACCCGGCGTTAACGGCGTTAAGCTGGTTTTCCATAGCCGCCGGTATAAGAACATCAACAGGTAGCCGTAACAATTCTTCATTCGTTATTTGCTTTATATCGGGAGCAGTATAATCCTTCAGCAGATTTCCACGTACCGACAGGTATTTTCGAATATCGGAAACATCAAGTCCTTCCGGATTGTAAATGCCCCCGGATACGTCGCTTACCGCAACGACAACTGCGCCCTGTTCGCTGATAAGTTTAGCGGATACGCCACCTACATTTCCCATACCTTGGATAGCGACCGTTGCTTTGCTAAAAGGGATATTCAGTTTTTTGAGTATTTCCCGGGTGCTTATCATAACCCCTCGTCCCGTGGCTTCGCCGCGTCCCAGCGAACCGCCGATTTCAATAGGCTTGCCTGTAACCACACCGGGCACGGCATACCCTTGCATCATACTGTAGGTATCCATCATCCATCCCATAACCTCTGCATTTGTATTGACATCAGGGGCAGGAATGTCTTTTTCCGGCCCGATAAAGGGCAAGATCATAGACGTGTAACGACGTGTTATTCTTTCAATCTCATCTTTTGACAGCTTAGTAGTATCTACTTTGACGCCGCCCTTGCCGCCGCCATACGGTATTCCTACAACAGCACATTTAAACGACATCCATGCTGCCAAGGCTTTCACTTCATCACTGTTCACATCCTGATGGAAACGAACTCCGCCTTTACATGGCCCGCGAAGACTGGAATGCTGAATTCGGTAACCTTCAAATACGCGAAGCGTACCATCATCCATTTTCACTGGAAAGCTAACTTTTAGTTCTCTTTCTGGATATAAAATGGCAATATAGTCATTTTCATCTAATCCCAGTACCTGCGCAGCATTCGTTATCGTTTTGATAACATTATCATAAGGGTTGTATTGCATGGAACTCATCCTTCCGGCTAAAATTTTTTTGAAAAGTACAGGATTTTCTATATGACTTAGCAATCATTTCTTAGAAATGCTGTCGACAAACTCACCAATTCGTTTTAATCCTTCCTTTATATTTTCTTCACTTGTTGCATATGATAAACGTACAAAACCTTCTCCTCCAGCGCCAAATCCGGTTCCCGGCACCAGCGCCACGCGCTTTTCCTTTAACAGCCGAATGGCAAAGTCTCTTGAACTGAGGCCGGTTTCCCGAATATTTGCAAAGGCATAAAACGCGCCTTTAGGCTCTATGCAGCTTATCCCCGGAATCAAGTTCAGTCCGTTCACAATAATTTCCTTTCTTCTGCGGTAGTGTTGCTTCATTAACTCAACACATTCCTGACTGCCGCTAAGCGCTGCGACACCACCCCATTGAATCCCTTCGTTTACAGAGGACACTACATTCTCCAAATGCTTGGCCATAGCATCAATGATCATTTCAGGAGCGGCAGCATAACCTAATCGAAACCCAGTCATTGCGTATGTTTTTGAAAAGCCGTCAATAATAATCGTGCGCTCTTTCATGCCGGGAAAACTGGCAATGCTGGTATGCGCCTCATCGTCCCATAAGATTTCCCTATATATTTCATCTGTCATAATGTACAAATCATTCTCAATAACCAAGTCGGATATCTGCTTCAGATTTTCCGCGCTGGCAACGCCGCCGGTAGGGTTGGATGGAGAATTTAACAAAAGTAATTTCGTTTTGTCTGTAATCGCGGCGCGCAGGTCGTGAATATCGTACATAAAACCATTCTCTTCGTAAACCTGTACTGGTACAGGCACAGCGTTTACCTGTTTTATTACCCCCATATAATTAGCATAGCCCGGATCGGCTAAAATTACTTCATCGCCAACGTCCAGCAATACAAAAGCCGCCAACAGTACAGAACCGATAGCGCCTGCACTGACGATGATTTCATTTGGATTATAATGAAGCCCCCGAGATTGATAAGATTTTGCAATCGCTTCACGCAATACCGGTATTCCCCTGTTCGGTGTATAATGTGTCTCTCCGCGTTTAAAGGAAGCAATCACTGCTTCAATAATATGGTCAGGGGTTGTAAAATCGGGTTCCCCTAATGCAAAACTAATAACATTGTCCAGTTCGGCCTGCATGGCAAATATCTCACGAATAGCCGACTTGGGCGTATGATTACTTCTTTGTGATATGGATGGCATAATTTTATCTCCTCTCATTTATCTTCTGCAAATAACCCTGGAATCTGAGCTGTAACTTCTTCGGATGTAGCTTCCCATTTATTGTCTTTCAGGCGTTTCAAGTAATCATTGACCAGTAATACAATCTTTTTAATCATAACCACGCACACAATAAGGTTGAATATCTGACAGAATCCTAAAAAGAAGTCATAAAGATTCCAAATGGTGCTTAATGCGCCGACCGCACCTACAATAGCCATAAGGCACCCGGCGATGCGACATGGAAATATTATCTTTTTACCGAATACAAGATTTAAACATACCTCACTGTAGAAGACATTTACAACAGCCGTTGTGAAGGCGAAAAATACGATAATGATAGCAATGAATATACCACCAGCCGTAGTATTTCCAAATGCGGTGCCAAACGCTTGACTGGTTAAAGCTGCGCCGGTGCTGCCGCTTTCCCATGCGCCGGTACAAAGCACTACCAACGCTGTCATAGAGCAGACAACGATTGTGTCAACGAATACTTCCGTAATGCCCCATAACCCTTGCTTCACCGGATGGTTAACCGCTGCGGTTGAATGTGCCAGCGGCGCTGTACCGGTACCTGCTTCGTTAGAATAAACAGCGCGGGCAAGGCCCCAGCGAACAGCCATCATAATGGTAGATCCCGCAAACCCGCCGGTGGCGGCTGCAGGTGTGAAAGCGCATTTTACAACGTTAGACAGCACGCCGGGAATATTAGCAGCATAGCGTATAAGCACATAGATGCTGCATGCTGTGTAAGCGATTGCCATAAAGGGGACAACCAATTCAGCAAATCGGCTGATGGATTTAATGCCGCCAATTAGTACAACAGCCATAAGCACTGCGGAAAAGATGCCAATAATAATTGGGTTAATCGTAAAAACGGTGTTCAGAGAACTCACAACCGTATTGATTTGAACAGCAGGCGCAAACAGCATGTCTATTCCAAGTACAAGAGCCCATAAAATACCAAACCATTTCCATTTCTTCCCCAGGCCGTTCACGACATCCCAGTAAAGGCCACCGCGCCACATTCCTGTTTCAGGATCTTTTTCGCGATATGCAACACCTAAAATAATCTCGCAGAACTTGACAATCAAACATAAAACAGCAGTGACCCACATCCAAAATATGGCTCCCGGGCCGCCGCTGGCGATTGCCACAGATACGCCGGCTATGTTTCCGACGCCCAAAGTCGAAGCCAATGCGGTACAGCAAGCCTGGAAAGGTGAAATATCACCAGTAGCGCCCTCACTTTTCTCAAAAATAGTACCAAATGTCCCTTTCATTGCATGGCCAAACTTGGTAAATTGAAAAAATTTCAGTTTAACAGACAATATTATCCCGGCGCCGAAAGTTAAAATAAGTATCGGCCAGCCCCAGATAAAATCAGATATTGCTAACATGGCATCAATAATAAACATAAACATCCCTCCTGAAATTGTAAATTGCATGATGTGTTGACTTCTAAACAGTTGAAGCGATCTAACTAACACGCAAGTTCATACCGGCTGACTTTACAACAAAAAGCCTCCTCTCCCCTCAAGACGTGTGACAAAGTATTATCAAGCAAATACTATGCCAACAGAAAAAATTTATGGAATCATCAAGAATAATAGCAAATTGCACGACGCTGGCAACAAAAAAGTCAATACATTCAAGGCGATTTTGCCTGATTTTTGAAGAAATAAGGCATAATTACATTTGTTAAGTAGCATCAAAGCTTTGTGATAAAATAATCATAAATAGTCAGGCCGCTTTGCCTTAATTGTTTTTGTGTGTCTTTGGTTGATATCTACGCTTCCGCAAAAAGTGCTCCCGTTTAAATTTTGCCCGAAAAACATATTTATTGGCATAATATTTGCTATTTAATATGTTATCAATTAAAAAAAGGAGATTTTATAATATGCATTTTTTGGGAATTGACATTGGCTCCTCCGCGACAAAGGTGGTTGCTGTCGATGATAATGGAAATATTGTGGCGCAATCGGCGGCGCTGCTGGGCGCCGGAACCCGCGGCGTGGATGACGCTTTGTCGCAGTTGTACAAAAATTCAGGCTTAAAGCAAAGTGATTGCAAAAATATAATCGCCACAGGATATGGCAGGATGAATTTTGAAAAAGCCTCAGAGCAGCTTAGTGAAATTATTTGCCATGCAAAGGGAGTAAAAAAGATGCTGCCTTCAGTGCGTACCATCATTGATATTGGCGGTCAAGACTCGAAAGCAATCCAAATAAGTGATAAAGGAACAATCGGGCAATTTGCTATGAACGACAAATGCGCCGCCGGTACAGGTAGGTTTTTAGACGTGATGTGCCGCGTGGTCGGCATCCCGATTGAAGAAATGGGTGAAGTGGGAAAAAGCGCCGCTAAAGTTCTTGATATCAGCAATACCTGCGCGGTATTCGCTGAATCCGAAGTGATTTCAAAGCTTGCGGAGGGCAGTGCCATTCCGGATTTGATCGCCGGGATTCACACTTCCGTAGCCCGCCGCATAGCCGGTCTTGTCATGCGTATCGGTGTTGTGCCTGAGACTGCTCTTACCGGCGGCGTTGCCAAAAATGACGGTATCAAAGAGGCGCTTTCAAAGGAGCTGGGAGTCGAACTGCTTGTACCTCCAAATCCTCAGTTCACCGGTGCCCTTGGCGCGGCGCTTTTTGCGTTGGAAAGACATCCGCGGATATAGTTTGTCAAAACCAGTTATTTGATTTATAGGCAAATTTAAAAGTATCCTTGATTTCACCATTTCGTATAGCAGAATTTCTACCCGGTTCATATTCAAGTCCTTAAAAATCAACTCATTCTTTTTGCCGACATACAAAACCGCATTGTTCACCAAAATTTTCAGCCTGCTGATTTCTTTTTCCGTTTCTGCTATTTGATCCTTAAAGCTTGGCTTATCATAAACAGCCTGATACATTTCAAGCTGAACTTCCAGCTCACGTTTGTTCTGCCGGAGGACTTCCAATTTTTGTAACTGCGAAAGCGTCAGGTTCACGAGCCTTATAATGAGGATGCTCAAGCATTTGGTCGAAGGTCAGCGCGCAGATACAGGGTACGCCAAGAGGAGACAAGGCGTCTTCCACCTCTTGGGCAGTGTGCTCCGAGCAAAACTTCTTAACAGCTTCTTCCAGTATGATTCCGTGGGGTTCCCAGTCCTTATACACGTGCTTTTCCGGAAGCTCCTCCGTTCCATATTCCAGGCCTAAGACCGGGAAGGCCTTGCGCATAACGGCCGTGTTGATCAGCAGCATCATGACATTCTTGCCGTCTTTGCACAGATAGCTATTATAGCCAGCCGTATGATTGTTGGGGAAACCAGGCTCGAAACGCAGTATGTGTCCCTTAGGGTTGTTCCAGTCTTTCAGAGCGCTGGCGTTCATACAGCGGATTATAGCTTCATATTGAGATATATCTATGCTTTCGCCAATGCCCGTTTTTTGAGCTTTCATATAAGCGCCCAAGGCGGAGCCATAAGCCATCAGGGCTACCAAGAAATCGCCGATAACAGGGGCGATTTGGGTCATAGGCTGATCGGGCTTGCTGTTCACGTACATCAGTCCGCCGAACGCCTGTGCAATCGGGTCATAAGAAGCGCGGCGAACATAATCCGGATCGCCATACTGTCCAAAGCCGGACATGTGAACAATAATCAGCTTGGGATTAGCTTCCCAAAGCACAGCGTCGGTCAGGCCCCATTTTGCGTACTGCCCGGCTTTGGAAGCTTCCACAAAGATATCAAGATCCTTAACAAGATTTAGGAAAACTTTTTTACCTTCGGGAGAAGGAATATCTAGCAGCAGCGAGCGCATGTTGCGGCGATCCTGCGCCACCGTATTGATTCCGTCCGGATTATTACGATCCATGCCGGGACCAGCCGCCTGCTCGATCCAGATAACATCCCCACCTTGATCCGCACATAAGGTTCCAAAAAACGGTCCTGCTACAGAAATCGCCTGAAAAGCGACTTTGAGTCCGGATAATGTGCCAACCTCAGGTATATCCGCATGTCTTGCCATTAAATTACCTCCTTTAGCGTTATCTCCGTCTGATAGGTGTCTACACCTAAAAGATGCTCGGCTGAGCAGAATTTCACCTCGCCGTTGTCGATCCAGATGTAGCTCCATTCAGGTGCCACGCCTTCTAGAAAGCGGAAGAAAAATGCCTGCCGGTTGTCGAGGAACGAGACGGCCTGCCCGGCAAAGACATTTGGTTATATGTCCGCAAGCTTGAAAATGGTACTATTAAATACGCGCTTTGTAACGCTCCAACAGATGTTTCTATCGAAGATATCCGCAAGCCTGCGTTGATGAGATAGGATAGAACAATGTTTCAACGAATGCAAGGAGTACCTGGGAATGAATCAATACACCTCCTAGAAACGCGGGGTTGGCTGTCGACGCCGGGGCGGAAGATCAGGCATCGCACCTGGTGATCCTGTGCAACATCAGCAGTTTGCCATACATCACTTTTCTGCGATATTTCGGAAATGAATACTATATGATAGATGCAATTCCACTTTGTATGTGCTAAACTGTTCATGGATGCCCTCCTCTGATTTTGACGTTGGCTTGCGAAACCTTTGTCATATTATCAGTTTTGGGCTCCTTTTTCATTGCTGCACTTCATCATATGTATCGCTTCCGCTACTCCGTTCTCCTGCGCATAGCGCGGGGCTTAAGCTGGAGTCAAGAAGACCGTGGTGAGTATCTGGGATGGCGCGTTGTAAGGGAAAGGAGAAGGCGTTACCGGCTGGTCGCATTCTACCGTGTCCCCAGTGTCAGTAATAAATCAGAAGCGGTAAGATGGGTTATCTGCGGCTTGTTGCATAAGGATAAGAAAATCAGAACAAATCATCAATAGGCTGTTGCAAAACTGAAAAAATATTTGCAACAGCCCCTTTTCAATGCGCTATTCGATATGCAGCTTGAAGGTTTCACGGTGATATTCTCTTTCCTTCATCTGATCAAGCAAGAGAAAAGAGAGAGCGACGCGGAAGCGCGCTTTCGGATCATCCAGGTCTTCGCCGAGCAAATCTGTTAATCGGGTAAGCCGCGCTGTAAAGGAATTGCGATGGATATTCAGCCGTCTCGCGGTGGCAAGACCGTTCATGTTTTCTTCCAGATAGACACGAAGGGTATCCAGATAGCTAACCTGGGAATTCTTATCGTGTTCAATGAGACGGTGAAAACCGACAGGCCACAGCATTTCCGGATAAAGATCACCTGAACAGTTTTTTGAGATGAATAACTCGTAATAGTCACTGAACGCGTAAAGCGTTTCTTGTCCTCCCGCTTCAGAGCCTATATTATAGGCATGCTTCGCCTGATGATAAAAGCGCCTTGATGAGAATATTTCACTGAAACGATCGCTAATCCCCGCGTGGGATCGTAAAGACGCAACTATAGATTTCAGCTTTTCCATAGCATGGCATCCTTTGCTTTCGCTATAGGTTTCGTTGATAAGGATCGCGATCATATCATCCTGCACCGAGAGCAGCGCGCCGGGTATTTGGTTTGAGACGACACGTAGGATATATTGAACATACACCTTACTCATCTCGGGCAAAATACACATTGTGGCGCAAATATAATGGTCATTTCTGTGAAACCCGGTATTATTAAGCTGTTGGTTCAATTCAGCCTTTTCTATATGCTTTCCGTTCATCATTTCATCAATCGTGTTATTAAGAGTGGCAATGCGTTGGGATATACCACTTGTCATAGTGGACATTGTCCGCTCAATATATGCCGCGAGATAAGTTAGCAAAACTTCATCGTGAGGCATTAACCCGCGAGGCCAGTTCATAAATGCCAGCATGCCTATGAATGTCGAACCGATAAACAGATTTCTGCCGATGAAAAAATGACTTTCAGGCCCTTCCTTGAAGACGACAAGCTCGCGCTCACGGTAAATGCTTTGGAAAAAATCGATGTATATTTGTATTGTTTCGGGCAGTACCAAGCGAGTTTCAGGCAATACTATGCGTGCAAAGTCCGGCGGAGGCGGTTTATCTAATTGCTTGAAATTGTCCAAGAGATCCGCGACAAAATAGAAAGACGAGTCGATAACAAAGGCAAACAGTTCAAAATACCGCGCGCTGACGTCCAGGAATTGCTGAGGCGCGGCGCCTATTCTTTCCAGATGAATCAGCGTCTCATCCCATTCAATATATTTGGAGAAAATAGCCTGGATAGAATTCAGAACCGGGTATAAATCAAGCCGCTGGCGAAACCATATGAGAAAGCTCCCGGTATTTTGATACGCGAGCGGAGGTTCTCCGCGCCAGAAAAGCAATAAGACTCTCGAAATATCCGGAGGCTCGGCGGGCAGCTTGTCACCGTCACAAAGATAGAAACACCCCTCTTCAAATGGCATACCCGGCTCCCAGACACAGGGCAGCGAGAAAGCGGTAAATGTTTCCGGGCAAACGGACAAGAGATCAGGGAACTGTTTTTTTAGTTCATATATTACAACACTCGCCGCAAGCTTCATGCAAACCCTCCTCTAATCTTATCAGTCTATATTTTTATATACTTCAAGATAACAAATTTAAATTTCCCTTTTCATGTTGATGAAAGGGGATTTTTTCATACTACAATTTTGTAGATTTACTATAAGAAAAAACTGTTTGTTTGTCAATTGATGGAAGGATGAAAGGTTAGTAAGATTGTAATAGATCAAATACTGGTTAGTTTGTCAAATTTGAAGGGGGATGCCGATCATGGTTAATGATTTATAATTCGCGGATGTCTGAACGAAAAACTTAGATGAAAGAGGTGTTATCATGTCACATAGTAACGATATATACACGGGCAAATATCTGCGCGTCGACCTTACGACAGGTACGATAACAAAGGAGCGGATCAAACCGGATGTTTTACGCAAGTATGTTGGCGGAAGCGGCTTAGGGACGAAAATCATGTATGATGAGGTTCCGCCGAGTGTTATGCCTTTTGATCCGGAAAACCTTTTGATTTTTTCCAGCGGACCGCTGAATGGCACGCGAATGCCAGGCTCGGGCACTTATGCCGTCACGACCAAGGGTCCGCTGACCGGCATGTTGACCTGTGCTCAGTCTAACGGATTCGTTGGCGCGAGAATGCGTTTTTCCGGATACGACGGCGTCATTTTTTCCGGCGTGTCGCCGGAATGGGCGTATCTGTGGGTTCACGACGGCGAGGTAGAACTGCGTTCCGCAAAAGACCTAATGGGTTTGGACACGTGGGAGACAGAGGATAAGCTTAAGGCGGAATTGGATAGCAAAAGAACAGCAATCGCATGTATCGGCCCCGCCGGAGAGAATCTGGTAAAGTTCGCCGGTATTTTCAACGATCATGGGCATCTCTGCGCAAGCAACGGCCCAGGCGCGGTAATGGGCTCCAAGCGGCTGAAAGCGGTGGCCTTCACCGGTTCTCCCGGTATCGAGGGCTCTGATCCCGAGATGCTCAATTCGTTACGCGAGCCATGGATGGAATTCGCCAACAAGAGTCCTTTCCAAAGCTATCCTTACACGGGAACGATAGGCGGCTTTACTTACAAGGTCCAGTCGGGAATGGTGCCGGTTAAAAATTACACGACAAATATCTTCCCTGAATCTGATAACATTGACGCCCCTTATATTAAGGAGCATTTTGAGAATCGCAAGCGTCCCTGCTGGGCATGTCCATGGGGGCATATCAATGAAATAACGATTACCGAGGGCGAACACAAGGGACTTGTCGTCGAAGAGCCTGAATATGAGGAGCAAGCTGCGTTCAGCTCAATGATCGGCATCACGAACGCTGACGAGATGCTTTACCTTAGTAATATTACCGATCGAATGGGTATGGATGTGAAGGAGCTCGGATTCACCATCGGAATGGTGATGGAATGCTTCAATGAGGGCATTATTGGTCTCAAGGATACAGATGGACTTGAACTGACCTGGGGCAACAGCAAGGCCGTAGCGGAGTTGCTTTACAATATCGCGTACAGGCGCGGATTTGGCAATACCCTGGCGGAAGGAACCATGCGAAGCGCCCGGATGATAGGAGGTGACGCGCCGGAACGCGCGGTATACATAAAAGACGGCCAGTCACCGCACACACACGATGACCGTGGGCATTGGGGTCTTGGGCTTGTTCAGGTTATCTCCGATATGTCTTCCGGCGTAGCTATGCCGCCGGACATGTTCCCGCTGCCCGATTTTGGCTATGATCAGCCCATTCCGCCTTATGATGTGGATAATCTGGCCAAAACCTCAGCTTTGAACGCGGGCTTGCACCAGTTTCATGACTGTACGGGAAACTGCCTCTTTGTGGGCTGTGATGTTGAAACGCTGGCAAAGGCGGTAGGCGCGTCGACAGGCTGGGAGGGCTTTAACCGCAAAGAAATGCTGGAGATAGGTGATCGGATCGTCACCCTGCAACGCTGCTACAGTTTGCGGCATGGCGCTACGCCGGAGAAGAACGATACGATCTCGCCGCGTATGTCCAGTACAGTTAAGGACGGACCGATGGCAGGCAAAAACGTCGCGGACATTCTGTCAGAATTCCGAGAGCTGTACTACAAATATATGGGATGGGATCCCAAGACCAGCAAGCCGCTGCCGGAAACGATGGAACGTCTTGGGCTGCGGGAGCAAATCGGCCATATTTGGAAATAGGTTCTCGTAACCTTTTCGTCTTTGCGGGCTTGACCCGCAATCCCCTAACCTGGAAGGGAGGATACGACTATATCTAAAATTAAGTTAAAGCTCTGGGGCAGCTTAAGCGGACAACTTGATATTACGCAAGATGGAAAACAAGCGGTTTTTAATCTGTCCTTCGCGGATGGGGCATGCCTCCATGACGTCGTTATCCTGCTGACGGAGCTGTATCCGGGCTTTCGTAAGCTGGCAATGAAGCCGGGAACGGATGAGTTGGAATGGAATTTCGCCATAATTCGTAACGGAGTGATTTGCGCCAGAGAAAGCTTTCGGTCGGAGCCCTTGCAGGAAGGTGATGAGTTGGTTTTGATGCCGATTCCTACCGGCGGTTAAAAATAGGAGAGCGAAATATAATGCGCCTTACAAAGCTGTATATTGAGCCGACAAACTGTTGCAATATGGGGTGCCGTACCTGCATCCGAAATGTGTGGCAGGAACACGCGGGCAGTATGACCGAGATGGTATTTTACAGGATACTGGAGGGGCTAAGAGCCTTTTCACCTGTTCCCTTGGCTTTCTTTGGAGGAATGGGCGAGTCTCTGCTCCACCCAAGGATTATGGAAATGACAGCCAAAATCAAAACCCTTGGAGCGCGCGTTGAACTGATCACCAACGGAACGCTGCTCACCCCGGAAATGACGCATGGTTTGCTCGACGCAGTGGTTGATATGCTGTGGGTTTCTCTGGATGGCGCCACGTCGGAAACCTATTATAGAAGTGTCGATACAAGTACAAGTATTTGAAAGGAGCAAAAAATGGGTTATTTTGAAGGTAAGGTTGCTCTGGTCACGGGAGGAGCGAGTGGGCTCGGGCGCGCGACATGTCAGCTGTTTGCCCGTGAAGGCGCCAAAGTTGTAGTAGCCGACATTCAAAAAGAAATGGGAGAGGAAACCGTTCGTCTGGTCAAGGCAGCCGGCGGAGACGCGACACTCGCGTTTATTGATTTGGCGAAGCAAGAGGATTGCAAGAGGATGGTACAGGTTGCGGTTGACACTTATGGCGGCCTTGATTGCGCTGCGAATGTCGCGGTTCTTGATGTTGGTAATATGCCGTTCGCGGAAATAACGGAGGAAGACTGGCACCGCACGCTGGCAGTCAATTTCACGAGGGCGTTTCTCAGTATGAAGTACGAGCTCCAAGCGATGCTCAAACGCGGCGGCGGAGCAATTATCAACGTGGGTTCCGGACCGGAATACACAACCACCTTGAATATGGGTTGGTACATCGGCCAAAAACGCGGTTCATACGGCTTAGTAAAAAGCGCCGCTCTTGATTACGCGACGCAGAATATCCGCGTTAACGCTGTTGGCCCGGGCGTGATGTGGACGCCTTGGAACAGAGACATCCCCGAAGAAAACAAGGAATGGATGAGAAATCTGTCGCCGATGAAACGGGGTGCGCAGCCTGAAGAAGTAGCCGAGGCGATCATATGGCTTTGCAGCCCGGCGTCGTCGTTTGTAACCGGTCAAGTTCTGTGTGTCGATGGAGGGGCTACGTTAGCT
>Ga0153938_1000688_pt1 | contig 13770 bp, 16 predicted proteins | sample TSNY022MetaG_FD_104740 | JGI IMG/M metagenome (GOLD analysis project Ga0153938, IMG submission 104740) | Attine ant fungus gardens microbial communities from New Jersey, USA - TSNJ022 MetaG | ecosystem: Host-associated > Fungi > Mycelium > Unclassified | place: USA:New Jersey: Brendan T. Byrne... | reverse complement strand
TCACGTGACAAGATCAGGTGATCACAGAACATTCTGGAAAAGGACATGTGACCATGGGACTCTAGGGTACAGCCACTATAGTAGTAGTATAAATAGGGGTACAATTTGATAGAAGAACTCTATCAAGTTCTTCCTGAACATCCATCTGGGGTGATCACTAAGAGCACTCACTGCTTATTGATAACATGGTATCTTAGGGATACCATGCAAGGCATGATCTAGATCAATCTCACAATCATTTTGACTATTTTTACATTACAGATAAGCTGTGCTTCTTCCTTTTAATTTCTTTCTGATATCTCTATTACTTATTCATTCCTATGAACCCTTTAGCATACAATTGAGGACTATTACTACCTTTTTCCTACTTGCTTATCACAGTAAAAACCTCTTTTGCCCCTTTCAACAGCAGAGGGAAATACTTGGGAAGGTAGGGAAAACCTGAAGAATGTGAAAGAGCTAGTTGAAGAGTTTGAAAGAGAGTACAAGAAAGAAGCTAAAGAAGTAAGATGATAGGAAAAAGATGATGATGATGAAAAGAAGTTCTTAGAGAAACTTCCAGGAAGGTTTACAGCAAAGATACTATGGAGGTGGTCAAATAAGAAATACAAGAGACAGAGGGAAAGAAGATAGGAGAAAAACTAGAGATAATGAAAAAATTCCTCAGGACAAGGAAACTTGAAGGGGGGGCTGTATTATGAGATGACTTCTAAGAAAAAAACTATTTCTTACACATTTATCAATTTGATGGGAAATATCCAAGAATACAATGCAGAAAAGATATAAATAGCATGGGAAGGATTATGTAAGATATAGATAGTTCTTAGTAAGGGTCATGTGATTGTGGGAAATAGGCATACAGACCATCTAATATTTGTATAAGTACCTAGTAGAATCCAATAAGGAATTCTATTGAGTTCTTTCTGAACAACCACCTTGGTTGAGCTCTAAGTCTTCACAACTCTATGCTAACACCCTAGCTGGAATAGGGGAGAGCCAGTCTGAAACACAACACTCCTCCCAGTCTGAGACACAATACTCCTACTCTGAATTAAGTAGGAGATAAATAATAATAAGGAAAGAAAATAAATAAATAAATAATACTAATCATAACCAAAAATTCGGTATATAACAAAATGACAACTCAGGTGGCTGACATTTTAATAAAAAAGTATGCCTTATGCCACCCAAAAATTGTATGCCTTATCCCTTGTTGGAAGAGTATGCCTTATGCCCTGCAAACTGACTTGGTAACTGGAAATAACTGGAAAATGTATGCCTTAATAGAAAGTATGCCTTAATGGAGGTATGCCTTATTAGAGGTTTGACTGTACCCTCCCAGCCTGCCGAGGCTGGTTACTGGCTGGTTACTGGATCCTTCCTTCTCTACAGATCACCTTAATCAATGAGCCCAAAATATAGATCTTCCACATATTTTTTAGCTATTCCCGAAAAAACGGCAGCAACTACCCGGATTGGACAAGCTCATTAAACGTCCTGTGTCAGCTACAAGACTCATGTGCCCTTTCTAGCCGGAATAGGGTACATCAAACTTGAAGTCTTCGCAAGTATCAATTATGGCAACATACCTACGTGCCCACTATCAGTTCTTTGATTAAGGTTAAAAAACAAACCTGCCATATTTACCGGCGGAGACAGTGGTATTTGTCGCGCAGTGGTTATTATGTCTGCTCGTGAAGGCTGCTTCCGCATTACAATGTCCTACTTTCTGAGAATCAAGAAGACGCTGGAGACACAAATTGAAAGCTCAGGTACTCAAAGAGATGGAACAGAGAGTCGAACAAGTTGCAGGGAGTGGATTGTAGAGACTGAGCGGTGACTCTGTCTCGACTAGGGTTCCTTGACTGGGGTTCTGATGGCCCAAGTGTGGAGATAAAGAAAGTCATAAGATTAAGAGTCGGTTTGCACAGTCTGAGAGCAGAATTCCTTTGATGATGTCGGCAGATGGGTAAGAAGTGTGTTTCTTGATTAAAAATGTTCGGAAATAAGGCAGGGGACAAAACGCGGCAGTGCAATGCCCTGTAACGTAGCCTGCAATAGACTGCTGACCTGGCTAATCGTGGAGAAGGAGAACAGTGCAAGTCTGAGACACTTTCAACAAGAAGGTCTGCCAAGTGTGTAGTCTTGCTAGTTCTGGGATAGGTGGACAGCATTTGGGACGGTCGTAAATGCGGTATATAGTCATAAAAAGAGAGGAATACGTAACAATACTGAGAGACCATCAGTATACAACGACTGCTTCCAACGGCGGCGCAAGTGTCTAGGCAACGGTAGCACCGATCGACTCATAGAAACGAATGTTTTTTTTCAGATCAGGACATATTGCCAGCCTAAGTCTTTCTCCATCCTGTACAATACCTCGGCCTTTACCCTCCAGCCAAGTCCAGAAGGCAGTTCTGTCACCAGAGTTGACATAAGGTCCTGTCTTGAAGTTTCTGGCCAACTGGTCACAACGGAAGCACCATTTCAGTCGCCGAACAATAGGCAAAAGCTTCCTCGATATGCCAGTCGAAGACGATTCAATATCTGGAAAGATGAGAGCCTCATAAAGGGATCTGTACGCGCTCTCAGGAGATGGTTTCCGTTTCCTCAGCTGAACAGAGACCAAACGGCCAACATGTCGCTTGGCCAGAGTGCGTCCTCGTTCATATTGAAGGATTGACTATACGTATGAGTAACTTGATTCAAGACCATATGCCTGGAAAAAACCATGACTCACGTCGTGCGAGTAGAGATAAGCACCTAATCTCCAGCGTCGTTCAATGTTTAGTCCACGCATTACTCCTCGTTGAACGAGGTCTCCTATGGAGGGCCGAAAGCCGCGTCCCTCTGGACTCGTACCAAACAAAGAATGTTCGATGCGGGATGGGTAGACAACGCGTAGTCGTTGTATGTGAAGGACTGGGTCTGTTGTGATAGCACTCAAGGAAGGGATTGCCTGAGCTAAAGCAGCCAAGTCCGGCAAATCGAGATATGAGCCTAAGCAAATGGTCCAATTAGCAATCTCAGGTATTGTAAGAGAAATTTACAGATGTAGAGAAGAATCTCAGAAGGCACGTCGAGGAGTATAAGAGGGTGTGGCATCCTGTTCATAGATGGTGATGGTAGCAATGGAGAAAAAAAGAATGAGGCGAAAGCTCAATAGAAGCTTAATCGCAGTGGTTGTCCTAAAATAGAAGCCACCATGTGACTTCCCCTGCTCTCGTTCAGAATCACAGGCTAGACGGAACTATGGAAACACTCTGGAAAAAAGCTTTGATTGGCATGAATGCAGTTACAATGTACACGCAAAATTTTGACTTGAACATGGTGCTGAAAAGTTATGGTCTATCCTTTGTCAAGGAGGGAATTTGTAGAGTAAGAATGCGACGAAAACGATATAAGACATGGAAAGCGGAAGAGCGAAAGGGATAGCGCTACACAAAAACACATTACCGAAGAAAATTAAAAATCCGGTTTCACCAGAACCAGCTCGGATTTGATATCTGAGAAAATGTCCTGGCTGGAAACGTGGTGTCTTCATCGTTACCTTTCAGATGTAGCCTTTTCAACATTAACTCTAACCCCGCCTACTCCACTTTCAACGCTCGTACCCCCAGGACCCCTGTATCCAATCTCGAGCGAATTGTAGGCAGGAGCTGGGCTTCCGCCGTTACTCTCATTTTCTGGAATTGGCTCACCGTCTTCGCCGCCGATAGCAGTGTTGAGGTTGCCAAGATGAAGATTCAGGCCAAGGTGTATGTCTTCCATCTCCATACCATCACGTTCGACGTCGACTTCTGTTTCAGGAGGAATGGTACCCAGGGTTGTAAACATAACGTTGGTATTGATAGCACTATTAGTTCCTCGGTTTCGATATCGACCGTTCATGTTCTTGCTTCGTGGGTTTGGCGGGGTGAATGGGGAGTCTTGCTGAGAAACAGACTTGGTTGTAAATGCTCCCATCCCTGTGCCGTCCGAATGAGTGACTGTCTCTGAACCACGTTCTCTGAGATCTAGGATCTATTATGTGCTAAGAGGTTTGAAATGTTTGCTGAACGAGATACATACCAGACGACAAGCTAGAACAGGACCCAACATGACACTGAGCGGAATGTTGATAGCAGAGATAACCTGGCGAGGTCTTTGATATTACAGGTCAGTGTAAATGCTGAGGTACGTTCGGAGTGTCTTACTGGAGGTAAAAAACTCCATTGATCTGTGGTATAAGCTGAGAAATCATGTAGACTGATTGAGATACTACTCTTACTAGGTTTGCAATTGAAATCAGGATGTAGTAAAAAACACCTTTGATTAATCTCAATTAATCAGGTGAGAAAGAACTTGGGGAAGACTCCTACCCTCTCGTAAAAAAGTTTGAATCAACCGGCTATTTGGTCCACCGTTGCGCCTTTTGATGGTAAAAGCCTTCCAGACGGTCATGAAAGTAATGACTGTGTCGAAAAGGAGCGGTGCAATCTGTGCACCATTGATAAAAGGTTTAACAACGGATGAAATGTGATGCTTACAAAAAATCCTAAAGACGGTTTAGACTTCCAAGTTAAAAGAAGACATTTTGGCACATACCAAGTAATTGTGCCGAATGAGGCTTCGACATGGGGAAACAGGGTCCCTTGTCCTGGAAAAAGAGCTCTAAACCCAGGATTCGCGTAGTTGTCATTACTTACGAAGGGTGGACGAATGAAAGGAAGAACTATGTATAATCAATATGATATGGCTTCTTGAATGAGATACAACCTTACGGAGCATCTGAGTCGTATCGACGTAAAGCTGATAGGCAACTACCCCAGCCAAAGCTGAAAGTAAAAACCAAAGGACGTAGAGATTGCGACTGAAAAAGGCATAGGTGCGGATGAGAAGCACAGCTGAAACAGATATTCAGTATAAATATAATGATGTGTATAAGAGGTTCAACACACATTCAGATCCCACTTGATTCCACATGGCAAGTGCCACTGGAATCTATGACATGTATGAGTATATGCGCCAGAAAAAGATCGAGGACGAACTTTGTAGATTTTCTCGCAGGTCGTCTTTGGGTGATCAGCAACGAAGCAGTAGAGAATGTATGGGATTACTGTAATGACCCAATATCTGTCGACTTGTCGGGAAAAAACGCGTTACAGAGGAACCGTATTGACTTACCTGCAAAAGAGGTAAGCCACTTTGACAGGAGTCCAGCGTGTCTTCCATATCTGCGCGCATGCGCAGTGAGAAATTTTGATTTTCCAATACGACGCATAGACTTACGAAGCGATATTCCCTGGGCAGACTGATGAGCCAGTCCCAGAGGACTACAGCATCTAGAAAGTTGTTAGCACTAGAGGAACAGAAAGGCGAGATGCCTTACACATTGCTGGTAAGAAAGAATCACTGGTAAGGTTAATCTGACCAGAAAATTTATTTATCAGTACTCACCACAGAAGTAGACTTGAGTAACATAGATAAAGTGGTCTGCAGTTGCACTTACAGCATCCATGGGGAGGCAAGAGAGCGGGAGGGGATGATGGAAAACACAAGAAGAGGAGGGAAGGAAAGGGAAAGAGAGTTGTTATTAAGAAGCAAGTAACGTCAATTGGGTGGGTGATACAAACAGACGTTTCCCCTCCTCTGAAAGAAGCAGTTCTACTTCCTAATCAAGTAGACAGTCGCAAAAAAAAGTCCTTTTCTACGTCAGATTCTTCTTTCCCCGCTAGTTCATCCACTTCCGGCTCTTCGCCGCATGTATCCGAGCATCCAGCCTCGCTCCCAACGTAACTTCTCCTCGTCTTTAAGATCTCATGCACAAACGGCTATCTGGTGCTTTAAGCTCGTTTGCGCGAGCAAGCATACTCACCTACATTCTCCTCAATCGGCAGATTTCTTCTGATAGGCCCGGTGAGGTGATAGCAGCCTAGCTGGGCTATTCAGCCCAGTCATTCAAGTGGGGACTGACTGGGAACCAATATTCCTCTGAGTGCAAATGTACCTGAGATCTGCACGTTTCTGGGATGCCATCACGGCATATTCCAGAATTCCGTCATTGGACGGCTTAACTTGCTTATGTAACTAACCTTCCGCATTTGTGCCGAGCGAGCATTGCGGAGATTCTTTCTTCAAAGGTTTTGGGAAACCTTTGAAATGACATCCAACTTCCAAACACTGCGCTTTCGTCGTCCTGATTCTGAAGTTAAGTCCAAACAAGAACCACGACATACAGGAATCCTCCAGGATCGACTTCGTAGGTGCGTAACCTCGGGACTCACCGAGGTGCATGTTTGAACTCGTTCCAGGGCACAGCGACGGCCATGGACTCCGAGCTTCTCCGTTGCCATTCGCATCATGCTTCTAGTACGTGCCCTCGGGGCGATGTATTCCAATATCGACGACTGCGATGAAGGTCATGTCATATTCCTCTAGAGCATCAACTAACTTTCAGCTAACTCTTCCCATAGTCTACAACTTTTGGGAGCCCCTTCATTTTCTTCATCGCGGATACGGATTCCAGACCTGGGAGGTCGCTCCTCAGTATGGCATCAGAAGCTGGGCCTATATCCTCTTCCATCTCTTACCTGCAAGATTCGCCAGCTTACTTTTGGGCCCCAACAAGGTATCAAATATCCCGGGATTCATCCGTTTTGAGCTCATAGTACATAATACTATTAGAGACCTGTATTTTTTGCTGTTCGCTGGTTCCTTGCGGGAATTTCCACCGTCGCCGAATGCACATTTTACCGCACGGTAGTATCCAAAATCAACGAGCGAGTTGGCCGTTATCTCTTCTTCATGATGCTTCCGAGCGCTGGGATGTGGAATGCGTCTACATGTAAAATTCTACGGTTCAGTTGCTGGATTTTGCTAACAGGGCTCCTCAGCTTTCTTGCCTTCTTCGTTTGCAATGTACACGACGGCCTTCGCATTTTCTTATGCTTTAGAGCCAGCAACACTAAGTAACCGAAGACGTACCCTCGGGGCAACTCTGTTCTTCGCCCTTGGTGCCATCGTTGGGTGGCCATTTGCCCTGGCTATCTCTATACCTTTTGTGTTTGAAGAGCTCTTTTTGTACGGCGGTGATAGAGTAACTCCACAAGCTAGGGGCTCATGGCTGACACAACGATGGACAAGATTTATAACATCTGCGGCAGCCGCAAGTTTGATCTTTGTATGTGTTTGACCACCAGTATTTCTTGAACTTACCTCTGACTTGTTGGAAGGTGCCTGTAATTGGCATTGACTCTGTGGCTTACGGTAAACTGACAGTCGTACCCTGGAATATTGTCAAGTATAATGTTTTTGGCGGGGCAGGACGAGGTCCCGATCTCTATGGAACGTCGCCTTGGCACTTTTACATCAGCAACCTGCTTCTCAACTTCAATTATCTACTCCCGCTCGCCCTACTCTCGGTACCTGCATTGTCCATCACTTATATTATTGATCGCAAGCGCCTGGGTTTCGCTAACGCAACTGCTGAACAAAGCTCACCTTTCACCCTCCTCACCTTCCGTCTTGCACCTTTCTATCTGTGGTTAGCCATCCTGACCACGCAAGCTCATAAGGAAGAGCGGTTTATGTTCCCAGCTTACCCTCTCCTATGCTTTAATGCGGCTGTGACGTTATATCTTATGCGGGGTTGGATGGAAGTTGCATTCATCAAAGTTACCAAGTCTCCTTATCAGGTGGGTGAGGCTAATCCATTAGATCCATCGTCTATTGACCCTTCTTAGGCATCACGAACATTAATGTTCCGTAACTTTACCCTATCTCTCATTGTAGGAGCAGCGTTCTTATCATTGTGCCGTATCCGTGCACAGTGGGTATACTATCATGCTCCACTCTCAGTATTGTCCAAATTTGGAGGGATTGAGTTACCCCAGCTTCTGAACAGTACAGGCCTTCTACCCGTTTTCCCACCCGAAACTCAAGAAGATGACAAGCCGCCCATAGACCTCACTCCTATAAAGCATTTCAACCTCGTTCTCTGTCTTGGGAAAGAGTGGCATCGCTTCACCGGCCATTATCTGGTACCCACAGGGATTCGAGTTGAGTTCATCAAGAGTGATTTCCGCGGGCAATTGCCTCGGCATTTCAACGAGGCCGCTAATTCCAATGCATTCAATGCTTCTTGGTGGCCCAGGCCGGAGACCAGTTATGTTCCAGCGGATGTTAATGATCTAAACAAAGAAGATGCCTCTCGCTATGTGCGTAACTTCAGGCTATATGCGTATATTGCATTTAACGTTGCATCGGACACAGGTCCAACCCGAAACTTGTGACTATCTGATCGACCTCGACTACCCCCTACATCCTGTTGAATCATCCCTAGAGCCTCGATTTGTAGCTGACTCCGAAATCTGGGAGCGGGCGATATGTGAACCATTCTTGGATCCGAGGTTCTCTTCCCGCCTGACCCGCACACTCTGGCTACCAGGAGAAACCTGGCAACTTCAAAATGAGTTTGGCGATTACTGTGTGTTGAAGAATAAGGCTCTTCTAGAAATCAAGCAGCAGAAAGTAAAACAATTCGTCCTCGCCGGCGAGATTGAGCTCTAACCCAATATTCGCATGCATTTAGAATACGCTTGTAGCTGAGTTATTTATAAGTATCGTGTTGTTTTTTTCCCTTTCCATCCGCTGTCATCCAAGGTTTCCTCTCTTCTGCGATACCAGGTTAGCTGTACAGATAACCATAGCAATGGCAACAAGGCTCAGCCAATCTACTATTCGCCCACCCCCGTCATCGCCCAGTCTCATCGCCCTTCTTGAGCTTATACCTCCTTCTCCAATTTTGTCTCCTTCCGACTTATCTACATCCATTACATCCGGAGAAATTCCTATCTTACTATTCGAAAATTCTTTCCCAACAGCGGTACCTTTTGACGAACAGCATGACTCATATTTTATTCCCCCCCATTCTAGCCCACGCAGCTGGGAATTTGACCTTTCTAAATCAACTTTACTCATTTCCGACCACGCTCTGGATGGACGTGGACTCTCATTCAAAGTTTCTCAGGGTCTACCTCATGAGGACTTGGATCACCCGCTGGATACTTTCGAGTATTCTGTACGTGGAAACGATAGGCACAGACTTTCACTATGCTGGTCTTCGAATACCGCCGCTGGGGGTTTTGTTCGAGATACACTTGCGTGCACCGGGGATGAGTGGATAGGCGCATCTCAATGGGACCACCCTTTAATTTCATCTGCATTGACAAAAGATAGGGTCGAAGCTTCCGTTCCGCTGGAACAAACTTCTGATGATCTTACCGGCTTCAAAGGTACATCTCCACAAGATCCCGCTGGGGTTGGTGTGCCGTCACAAAACTTGAGCTTGTCGACTACCGCAAATTCGGTCTCGAGCTTCCCAAAAGGGGATAGTTCATTGTCCGCCACACAAGGTCCAGATCTCGTTTCGCCCTTGTTGGACCATGAGTTGCGTTTTCACTGACCTATAGCATTCACAGACGGGGCTTGTTCAGAAGAGATAGAACTTTGCGTGAGGGAAAATTCAAGTATTTTGGGCGTCTCGACTCTGGCTTCGACTTCATCTCTTTCACGGCGGCCTGCGATATACCGTACTTGTGGGTCACCGAAATACAGAAAGGAATCTCCTGCTCTTAATGCAGTCGGAGATACGGCGATGGTTCAGACTCTTACTACGACTCGACAACGGGATGGAGTTGCAACCGAGTGTGGAATAATAGGCTCAACAGTTAGCATTTCTCCCGATACCCAAGTTTCGGCGGCGGTGGCGGCACAAAAACTCCTGTATAGGTCTCCTCCGCTCACGTCGTACGTCCCTCCTTCTTCATGTACGATCGCCTCGCGAGGTTATCTACCACACTATTCTTGGCTTGAAAACGTGACTTTGTCTTTGTTGATTGATCAAGAGGGATTTCGAACGGCCCAACCTCTGTTTAAACCTACGAAACTCACGAGATGCCACCTCATGGAAAGTGGGACTATCAAGGTGGATCTGATCACGTTTGTACCTGCTACCAGAGAGGTCTTTCAGTTTCACTATGCGCCACTTGACGGGCTGCCTATTTTAAGGCGACTGATTATCAACGGAGACGAGAGTCGCGATTTCCTTTCTCGTCAGGCCTACCTCAGTCTAAAATCTAGTGGAATGTATACTGTCCATGGAACCGAGATTGCATCGCCGACTGTGATGCTAGCGTCGTCGCCTACTTTGAATGATAACGCTGAGGTTAATCAAGGACTCGATGCTGCTGCTAAACTTTATTGGCAATTTGATTACTCTGTTGAAGATCGACGTGCGGAACAAACTGGCAAGGTTGTGGACGGTGAAAAGATTCTTGTACCGCATACGTTCACGTGTTCTCCTCACATGTTACACCGGAGTCAAGGAAAGAAAGTCAAGTTGATTCAAATTGTGAAGAAAACCGTGGGACCGAAGTTGATGGCTGAGAGGAAACCGTTATCCAGTGCGATTCATATACATGGGTTGCTATCACCGCCACGGAAAGTGGAGGAGGAGGAAGAGGAGGAGGACATGCAATCTCGGACCTATCCTTCCAATCATAAGAACACGAGTCAAGCATGGAATTTACATAGGAGGTCCCAATCCAATCCACGCGAAACATCTCGAATTTCATTGTCTTTTTCGTTCCCTCAGGCTCCAGTTCCCGCTCCTAAACGTGATCGACATGGCGATAGTGAGATGACTACTCCTGTCTTGGTATTACCACAACGCCGTAGGAGAGCGTCTTCTGTTGGAGAAAATCACATTCAAACAAGACTAGAAGGAATTTTACCCAGTCGACATATCTTTCCACATTCTCGTCTTTGTCAACTTTTCGAGGAAAGCAGTAGTATTGATAATGGCAGCGATAATGATGATGACGATCATGTTCTGAAAATACCACAAACCCAAGAACTGGCACTCCTTCCACTTGGGCCGAGTCCCCACTTCAGAAACTAGCGTACAGGAACCACGTGTAAAGCATGTGTATTTATACTCGGCTATTGCGATGACCGAAAAAGAATGAGGTATTGTATATAAATGTAATGGTCCTGAAAGTCATTGGAGCCTAATAATACAACTATGAGCATAGGTGTCTGAAAAAGGAAAAGAAGCGAACAAAAGAGGGGATGCCAAAAGTGACAAATATAGACAATGCTGTGAGATGGACGATAATCAAGCAGATACAGAAAGCGCCGGGGCGACAGCAGGTTTAGGAACTTTGTGAGGGGTATTGACAATGAAAGCCGAGTTGGTCTGCGCACGATCACACTTTTGGGCGATCCGAAGAGCTGCATCAGCGGCACGTTGAATGAGGTCATGGGAAGGAGAGGTTGAAGGGGTATGTGTGAGCAAGTCTGTGTCAAAAGGAGTCAGAGTGATGATCAGATAGCAAATGAAAGGATAGACCTCGGTAGAGCAAGACATATCTCATGATCCTTTGTGTCGGAAGAATGGCCAAATCACGTATAGATGACTTTTTAGGTTTGCTATTTATGGGCTGTTGAAGAAGCAAAGTTTTGTCTTTTTTCTGAGTGTTGGCAGCCAGATCTGTCAATGAAGCCAGACTGCGGCGCCAAGAATTGATCTTGAGGCGGCTACCAGCCAACAGGTCATCCTCATGTTCATCGTGGTCGTGTTCATCCTGCTCAGGACCCTTGAGTTCATCATTCAGACATTTACACGATTTGGTGAGTTTTCTTGAACAGGGTCTTGAATTGTCTTTGGTGTTGTCAAACCAGAGGCCAACGACACTGCACCAGCGAACAAAGACGTTATCCATGGGCTGTTCGACGTGCAAGAAAGCAGTAGCAACACCGGAGGAGCTGGGATCTGAGAGCATGGAAGCGAGATAAGACTGGCTGAGCTTGACGAGCTGGTCTACGTAGGTCAACATCAAGGGCGGGGGAGAGCCGTGGGTCTGAGACGACAAAAGGGCTTGTAGGGAAACGAGATAATGGCGTTCTGTGCGGAGGAGCTCACGGCAGGTCAGCAGGAGCCTGCGGGCGGTGTGCCATTGTTTGGTGGATGTTGAATCAGGCAGAGAAGGAAACGAGGATTGGAGACTACGGAACAAGACGTGGTCGAGATCCCAGAAGTCGTCAAGTTGATCGAGGTGGTTTTTGCGCAAGCAGATGCGTTCTAGCTGCTCGACAAGAGTTTCGTCTGTGATGTCATCGTTGGTCATGGCCATGGCGAACGTGTATCTGCGATGCGTGGAGTGAGAGAGGGGGTAGGAAGCGAGGGTATCGGTGGGTGAGGAAGGATTGGAGGAGTCAGAGTCGAGCATATAGGTCGAGGCGCGGAGCTGGTAGGAAGACGTGAAGAGGGAGGTAGAGAGATGACAATAGTGAACATACCATGTCGACGGTAAAGGGGGAGGTGGCCCTGACGAGGGGGAGGAGTGGCGCTGAGTGAGGGGGCGGAGATCTGCGCCTTGACCATCTGCTGAAGGAGGAGGGGGTAGGGGGGGATGAAAAGCTTGGAGAACGCAAGCTGAGTTTTTTGATGATGCTGCGGCGTGTGGGATCGCTGTGGGAGCGGTGGGGAGTTGGATGGGAGGCGATCTGAGAGGTGGCAGAGATGTTGGCAGCAGGGTTCCCTGTAACGGCGGCAGCGGCAGCGGCAGCAGAAGAAGAGGGAGGGACAGAGTGGTCGTGGGGGATGCGCCGCTTTGTGAGTCTGCGGGAGGGCTGGGGATCGAGGAAGATGTGGTCGAGGTCGAGGAGGGGACCGTTGTGGAGGTCGATGGGGGCGAGGACGGGCGGTGTGGAAGTTACGCGACCGTGTTTGCGGAGTTTCCTGGGGGTGGAGGGGAGGAGCATTTATCGGATTCAACTCGCTCTCCTTCCCTTTATATTCTACACGTCACGTTCACGTCACGTGTTTATCTCATGCATTTCCTCGCTTCCGTCCTCGCGCATCTCCAACAGCTCCCTCCTGCCGATTACCCCCATGTGTGTCTCTCCTTTGCCCAGTCCCTCGACGCAAAGATTGCTGGCACTCGTGGCGAGCAGCTGCCTCTCAGCTGCCCAGATTCCATGCTCATGACCCACCACATCCGCTCTCTCCACGACGCCATCCTCGTCGGCGTCCGCACTGCCATCAACGACGACCCCCAGCTCAATAGTCTGCAACTCTTTTTCATCTCTTTCTCTCCATCTAACCACCCTTGATACAGCCCGTCTTCTCCCCTCATCTGCCCCTTCACCCATCCCCATCGTCCTCGACTCCGCTCTCCGTCTCTCTCCCAACGCAAGGCTTCTGCAAAACTATGCTGCCAACACCGGCCGCCAACCCTGGATTATATGTTCTCCCCCGCTGTTCGATCGTGCTCCTTGGCAGCACCGACGTGATACACTCTCCCAAGCAGGGGCTTTAATCATCGAGCTCACTCCCTCTCAGACCAGTATGCTCTTCTCTTCTCCTCTCACGCCCTCTCTTATTCCTCCATAGTGCTTTCTCTCCCCGAGGTCCTCCTCAAACTCCGCCGCCTCGGAGTCAAATCCCTCATGGTAGAAGGCGGTGCCCGCATCATCGACTCCTTTCTGCAAGCTGCCCTGGTCCATACCCTCATCATCACCGTAGCCCCGACTCTCGTCGGTGCAGATGGCGTCGCATACTCCACTCCCATTGGCGTCTGTCCTTTTCCTTCCCTTCACGATCCCTGCTAAACTTTTCTTCCAGAGCCCTCTCTTCCAACACGTCGATACTCAGGTAGTTGGTACCGATGCTGTCATCATTCTCAAACCTGCTTGAATATAAAATAAATCCTATTTTTACATTTA
>Ga0153938_1000681_pt1 | contig 13844 bp, 13 predicted proteins | sample TSNY022MetaG_FD_104740 | JGI IMG/M metagenome (GOLD analysis project Ga0153938, IMG submission 104740) | Attine ant fungus gardens microbial communities from New Jersey, USA - TSNJ022 MetaG | ecosystem: Host-associated > Fungi > Mycelium > Unclassified | place: USA:New Jersey: Brendan T. Byrne... | reverse complement strand
TGATGTTTTAGAGTTAATGTTAATGATGTATAATAAGGTCAAAGAAAAATTTGGAATTGAATTAAAGCCCGAAATTGTTTATTTAGGCGGGAATAATGCAAGAGAGGTTGAAATATGCGAGATATTAGGAATAAAATAGACAAGAACGCAAAAATAGCGGTTTTATGCGGAGGGATGTCTTCTGAAAGGGAAGTATCTTTAAGATCAGGTAAAAATTGTCACGCGGCATTACAGCGTTTAGAGTTTGTAAATGCCGAATTGGTTGACGTTGATAAAAACATTTCAAAAACTCTCACTGACTGCGGTTTTGAATATGCATACAATGCGTTGCATGGGAAATACGGTGAGGACGGCTGTATCCAGGGACTGCTGGAAATTTTAGGTATCCCATACACCGGTTGCGGCGTCATGGCAAGCTCTGTTTGCATGAACAAGGAATATACGAAACGACTTTTAAAAACTTGCGATATACCGCTTGTGAAATCTGTCTTTGTTCAAAAAGGCGATGACGTAAAAGAAAAAACAAAGGATTTAAAATACCCTTTAATAACAAAACCGGTAAGCGAGGGTTCAAGTTTTGGAATGACAAAGGTTAATTCACCTGATGAGCTTATTGCGGCTTACAATGAAGCGGTAAAATACAATCCGGATGTGTTGATTGAGGAATATTTAACAGGTATAAGCGCAACAGTCGGTGTTCTTGAAAATGACGGCGAGATTTTTGCAACAGAAATACTTGAACTTCGTCCGAAAAATGAATGGTATGACTATGAAGCGAAATATACAAAAGGGATGACGGAATTCATTCTTCCGGCTCAAATCAGCGATGAATTGACGAAAAAAGTTAAAGAAATCGCGGTAAAAGCTCATACGGCGGCAGGTTGCAGCGGTGTATCAAGGGTCGATTTCTTAATTGTTGATGAAATTCCTTATGTTCTTGAGATAAATACAAGTCCCGGTATGACCGATACAAGTGATTTACCTGCTCAGGCAGCAGTTATTGGTATAGATTATGATAACTTAGTATTACTGATTTTAAACAGCGCAGGGTTGAATAAATAAATGTCGAAACAGAAAAAATTAATTGCAGAACCAATAGAAGAAAAACGTTTTGTCAAAACAAAGCAAAGAGAACGGCATGTAAGAAAAGGTCGTATGAAACAGGATCGTCTACGCGCTTTTTTCAGATTCTTTTTGACTATAGGTTTAGCGTTAGGGCTTTTTAATTTTGCAAAAAGTCCTCAATGGTATATGCATAGAGATATGTTCAACAAAGTTGACGGATATTCTATAGAAATATTAAATAACCGGATTGTTCCTGCACATAAGATTTTTGCAGTCTTAAAAAACAATAAAGTTTCGGAACTGCCTATTTATCTTACTCGTACTACCGAAGTAAAGAGACAAATAAAAAAGCTTACACCGGTTGAAAATGTTTATATCAGAAGATACGCTTTTCCTGCAAGGCTTCAAATCATAGTGAAGGAAAGAATTCCGATAATTACAATAGCACCCGATATTAATGTGTCTCCTGTGGCATTTTTTACACAAGACGGCAAACTTATCGGAAAAGAATATTTGCCGTTAAGCAAAGATATCAACACAACGCTGGTGCTTTCCAATGGAAATAAAGGTGACGATTATAAAAAATGGGACAATGAAAGATTAAATCAGATACAGAAAATTGTAAAATATATTGAAACATATTCAGGTGAGCCTGTTGAATATGCAGATTTCAGAAACCCTAATGATATTTTTATTAAAATAAAAACAGTGAATATAAGGCTCGGACAGCTTGATGAAACAGTTTATGACAGAATTGAGAGAATTCCTTCTCTTTTACCGCAGGTAAAACTTGTGGATTCTAAAATTAAATATCTTGATATAAGTTGGGAAAAAGTTAATTATTTAAAATTGCAGTAAATAGTCAAAAAGGAGCATCACATGAAAATAGCAGTGGCACAATCACGATTTAAAACAGCGGGTTTTAAATTCAATTATGACAGCATAATTAATAAAATTGAAAATACATATTGCGACTTAATAATATTCCCGCAGGCTGATTTGTTGGATTTAGGCGCAAAGGATTTATACCTGGATGAGAAATGCAGAATAGAGCAGGCAAATTTATATCAACAGATTGCGGATAGAAACTTTACCCAAAATATTCTGGTTGGTGATGTTTTAATAAGGAACGGTTTGGTAGAACAGTCAGAAGACGGCTTTTTTGATATTAACGACAAAAAAATATTTGTTTCAGAGATTTATCGCAATGATGTAATATGTGATTTATATGTTTTGACAAAGAATAGTTATTTTGCGATAAATTCATATAAAGAATTTGTTGATAACATAAGCGTGACAAATAATTTGGTATATGTAAATGCTATTTGTCAGGCGGATGAGAATATTTATGCAGGCGGAAGTTTTGCTAAAAACAGAGAAAATGAATTGGTTATGCAGATGCCGTTGTGTGTTGAAAATGTTGAAATTGTGGATTTTAATAGTCCTATAGAATTTATTGACGAACCTATGGAGAAGCAGGTAATTGACGTTACAACCTATGCATTGCGTGAATACTGTGAAAATACGGGCTTTAAAAAAGTTATATTCGGGCTGTCAGGAGGAATTGACAGTGCATTAACCGCAGTTCTTGCAGTAAAAGCATTAGGAAAAGAAAATGTACTGGGAATAATGATGCCGAGTATGTATTCATCAGAAGGAAGCGTCAGTGATTCTATAGAGTTAGCGCAAAATCTCGGAATCAAAACGGAAAAACATTGTATAACACCGTTGTTTGATAATTTTATGGATACTGTTGTTCATGAACGTCACGGAGATTTGGCGGAAGAAAATCTTCAAGCACGTTTAAGAGCTTTAATACTTATGTTTTTCTCAAATAGAGATAATTATCTCTTACTTTCTACGGGAAATAAATCGGAAGCGGCAATGGGTTATGGCACATTATATGGGGATTTGGCAGGCGGGTTCAATTTAATTGCCGATTTAACCAAAACTAATATATATAAAATTGTGAATTATTTAAATAAAGATAATGAAATTATTCCCCATAATATAATAACAAAAGCTCCGTCTGCTGAATTAAGACCAAATCAAAAAGATCAGGACAGTTTGCCTGAATATGAAATATTAGACGATATTATAGAAATGTACGTTGAGCAAAATCGTTCGCATGCTAAAATTTATGCGAAATACGGCAGAGAATTAGTTGATGATACAATAAGAAAAATATACAGAGCACAGTTCAAGCGTAAACAATCCTGTTTAGCCATAAGACTGACAGAACGTTCGTTTTTCAGTGGTGTTAATCTGCCGATTGTCCAAAGATATTATTGAAACCAAACATAAATAATATTATCGGAACCTGCAATGTCATCCTGAACAAACTAAAAATCGATTGAGACATGGTCTAAATCTGATTTTTGTCACCCTGAACTTGTCAGGTCATCCTGAACTTGATTCAGGATCTATCAATGTTGATATTCTAATAATCTTTGTAACGTTCATTTCTTTCTCTTTATTGCGAGTAAAGAGAAAGAAACGAACCAAAGAAAGAGAAAACGCGATTACATGAAACGAGTTATCAGGGCACTGCGTCCCTGAAACCCCGCTTTGTTCCTTTTCATTTACTGATTCGACCTCATCGAAGTGAGCAAAATGGCGTCACTATGTGACTAGGGTACTTTTTGTCGACACAAAAAGTACCTATAAAAAATATTAGATAGGTATCCATAATATTATTTATGTATTTATTGTATAATTATAATCATGAAAGATTTTTTGCTGGGATTATTAGACTGGATATATAAGAAAAAATGTTATTTCTGTAAGAGTACAAAAGAATGTGTAAAAATGTGCTCGGATTGTTTTGATAAATTGGAACATCTTCCTATAAAGATAAATCGTGTTATTGAAAAAAAACCGATATATTGCTGCGGAGTATATTCCAAAGACTTGCAGAAACTTATAAGAGGACTTAAATATCATAATCAAAAAGATCTGGCATATTTTCAGGCTAAATTTATGTATGAATACTGGAAAAAGGTAACTTCCGAGAATAATTTTCAAATTGTCCCTGTGCCTTTGCATCTGAAAAGGCAAAAAACGAGGAAATATAACCATATGATTTTGGTTGCACAAGAATTTTGTAAACTTTCAGGAAATTGTCTTAATATAGATCTTATTCAAAGAACTAAAAATACAAGACCACAATATAGTCTTTCTAAAAAAGAAAGAGCAATTAATTTATCGGGAGCATTCAAAATTGATGCATCCAAAATAATTGATGCTAAAATATTATTAATAGATGATATATGTACAACAGGTTCAACTTTTGAAGAAATAATTAAAGAATTTAAGAAACATAATATTATTGATATAATGTGTTTGGCCACAGCAACGCCATTTGAGGAATAATGATATTAACAGAATTTTCAAAATATTTACAATCAAATAATCAAAAAATAATTGATGGGGAAATAACAACAATAAAATTACTTTGTGATTGGGTTAAAACTGTTATTCATAAAAATCCTAAACAGAATGTTGATAAAATTGTTCACAAAGAGATAATGCTTGCGCAAAATAAAACAGGAGATTTTTTTATTGTCGGAAAATCTGAGAGTGGCAGAGTGCTTATAAATGCGTTGTATAATTTTGCTCTGAGCTATGAGCAATATATTTTAAGCCGTTGGTTATCGGATAAAACCCCGGGCGATTTTAATAGTCAATAATATATTACCGCATTGTATATATGAGGATATTCAAAATAATAGATATAATTGTAGAGTATTGCCATGTTGGTTAATTTTATTTATTTGTCCGCAAAGTACAATATTAATATAAATCAGATATTATTTTGGAGTAAAAAATATGAAGAGTACTATATGTAAAGCACCGGTGAGTGAGTTAAAAGAATTTAATAATCTTTTTATAGCATTAACCGAGAAAAATTGTAATCAGCATTGTAAGCATTGCTACATTGACTTTCCTCTTAACAAACAGGTAAAAGATTTTATTTCTGTTGATGTAATTAAGCAGACTCTGACCGATACAAAGCATGAAAAACTTAAATGTATATATTTAACAGGTGCAGAACCCATGACACATCCTGATTTCAATAATATTCTGAGATTGTGTCTCAAACATACAAATGTTTGTATTCATACTAACGGCACTTTTATAAATGAAAAGAAAGCGCGCTTTTTAAAAAGAGTTGAAGATGAAAGCAATTATGAAATAATTTTCAAATTAAGTATTGACCATTATGATGAAGTAAAGAGCGATGATTTAAGGGGCAGAGGTTCATATCGACAAGTTCTTCATGCAATAAAAAGTCTGGTAAAATATAGTTTCAATCCTATTTTATGTATAACTAATTTTTATAAAGAGGATAAAAAAGTTTTACTGGAGCAGTTCAAACTTCTATGTGCAAAAATAGGATTTGAAACAAAAGAGCATAATTTTAAAATTAATGAATACCATGACAAAAAAATCTCTGTAGAAGATATTGATTTGGACTGGAAAGCACTTGATTGCGAATACGGCAGAATTTTAACCGCAAAAGGCGTATATACTTGCCCTTTTCTTTCAAATGATCATAGAGGACGATGCGGAACAGATTTTAAGGATTATTCTGTTAAAAATGTATTAGAAACCGAATTTTGCGCTACCTGCTTAAAGAATAAAGAAATATTATTTGGAATTGATTATGAACTATTTGAATAATTAATTAACCATTGGTACGGCAAGACCATCTGCGGGTAATGGATTAATATTAGTCTCATTAACATTCTTCTTTGCTGTATTTGCCGGTGCGGATTGCGTTATATCAGGAGAAGGCATGCCTTGACCTGGCGCAGGAGAAATAGGCGCTTTTGGTTTTTCTGCTGTTTGCATTCTGTCATTATATTCTTTTTGGGCATAAATACTTATCTGTGCATTAACTAGTAGTATCTTTTTATCTTTTTGATATGGTACAATTTCAATCTGTGAAATATTTAAAAAATGTTCATGTTTATATAAATCACGTAAGAAATTTTCAAAGTTACTATAGTTTGCAACCATTTCTAAAGCCAACTTACAGGAAGTAAATTTATCACCTGAATTTTTAATGAAACTGTCATCTGCAAGATCATAATCATATTTTATAGAGCGTGTTTTAATTTGATTATTACGAATTAATGTCAAGATTTCGCCAAACTCATCAGACAGTACAGTCTCTGCATCAAGTCCTGATTCTATAGGTTTGTAAAATACTTTAAGTCCGTAAAAACTTGATTCTTCTCTCCTATTTACTGATGCCTGTAAATCCGCCAATCGACGCTCATTATCAGTAAGAATACCTGTTTGAGTTCTTGTTTCACCTTGAACTCTTACAATATTTTGAATTTGGGGTACAATTTTTGATATAAGAATAACAAAAATCAGGATGGTAGCGCCCAAAATAGCACAGGCAATTTTAAATTTTTTAAAATATATACTATATTTTTCCAATGTTCATACCCTCTCGATTAATTTTTCACCGGATTTTCTGCACCTTCACCTTGCTGCGGTTGTTCATCGGATACAGGTTCCGGATTCAACTCTGAATCTGTCATATTGGTTATTTCAAATTCGTATACAACAGGTTTGGCAGGGGCTGAAACAACATCATCAATTGTGTCAGTTAACATTTCCAGTCTATGTAGTCTTAATTTTGTATTAATTAAGGAATCTTTTAAGTTTTTGAAGAATATATAAACATCCTCAACATTTGAAGATTGTCCTTTAATATTAATTTTTTCGTCATCTTTAGCCACAAAATATGTCAACCATATATTTTTTGGAATCGCTTCACCCAATGCCGAATATGCCATAAGTTTTGTTCTGTTATAACCAAGCACTTTTTTAATTTCGCTGCCTACATCAAAATTATTCAGTTTAGATTGTTCAGCTTCAAATGCTGTAACTTGTTCTTGAACTTGCTGAACTTTTGAATTAATTTCATCAAGCTTTGCTTGTTTTGAATTGTTAATAAGCGGGATCGTTATGAATGCAATAAGTGTTGGTATAAGTAAAACTGCCGCTACTATTATAGAAACATTTCTTGCAGCCAAAGGAGAAATTTCAAATTCTCTGTCTCCTATTTTTATTTTAACAAGCTCATTTAAATCATCAACAGACGCATCACCGGAGGATGACTGGATGAAATTAAATTTGACAGGCATGTTAACAGAACTTCCTGTTGCTATACCGATTGCTTCCAAAGATATTTTCGATGCATTATCTGCAAGAATATTTAAATCCGCAGGAATAATTTCCTGTTTTTTAAAACTGTTATTTTCTAAATATTGAACAACACCTTCAAAGTGGACACGTTTAGATAACAATTCCGCGCTTACAAGATCGGTTTCCGAAACAATATATAGATAATTTGCAGGATAACTCAGTAATGTAATTTGTGCAGAAGCATTAATTGTATTATAGACCTCTTCACCTTCAAAAGACTTAATTGCCAACGGTTCTTCGTAATAATCTACAATATTTCTGCCGACCATGGAGCATATCGAATAGCCGTTATGGTTAAGAAGCATCAAATTCCAGGTAATATTATCCTTAATTTGTTCTTCTACCAAATCCGCAAATATCAGTGCCTTGAATATTGAAGTCAATGACATTTCAACACTGATAAGAGATGCGCCTATTTCTGAAAGGGCGGCTTTTATACTTTCAATTTGATTTTTTTGAATAGCCGTGTAGAATAATTTTCTCAGTTCAGTTGCATGAGCAACCGACGAATCTGTCCAGCTTATAATAGGTTCAAATCGTTTAAATATATAAGACTGTTCAACTTCTGACGTTAACGCTTCAGTAACTGCATCATCTGCTAAAAGCAGCGGTAATTCTTTGCTTCCGAAAATTGTCATAGGTAAATTAAGCACCACATTACATCTCGGATTAATTTTTAATTCCTCAAATAACTCCAGAGCAGCCTCTTTAAATATGTCGTAATCTCCTATTTCTCTTAAAGATTCATTATACACAATAGGACGAAACGCGTAATTCTTAACGGTTTTTGTCGGAATATCCAACTGTATAAGCTCTAAACCTATGCTTGGCGTAACGGACAAATATACTGTTTCCTTACTCCCAACGCCTAGTTTTGATAATAAATTGTTTAAATCTAAATCCATAATACTTTTCTTACTTCTTGTTTACTCAATCATATTTTTATTATACAATATATTTTAGTAGGAATGCAAATTTAATATAAATTTACACTAAATGTAGGAGAATTTACCCTGTGCAAAATATAATCGAAAAGATTAATATATTAAAAAAAGAAAAAAATGCGATAATTTTGGCTCATTGTTATCAAAATATTGAAATTGATGAGGTTGCGGATTACGTTGGGGATTCGCTATATTTAAGCCAAATGGCGGCTAATACGGATGCTGATATAATAGTTTTTGCAGGAGTTTATTTTATGGCTCAAACAGCCAAAATTCTTTGTCCCGATAAAAAAGTATTATTGCCGAGACTTGAGTCAGGATGCCGTATGGCAGATATGATTAGCCTGAATCAGCTTAGAGAATTCAAAGCTAAATATCCCGAATATCCTGTCGTATGTTATATAAATACAAATGCAGATGTTAAAACAGAATGTGATATATGCTGTACAAGTTCAAATGCGGTTAAAATTGTCAAAAGTTTAGGGACGAAAGAAGTGTTATTTTTGCCGGACACATATTTGGGCAAGTGGGTTGAATCCCAACTGGATAATGTTAATGTAACAACATACCCCGGGTTTTGTCCTACGCACCTGCAAATAAGACCGCAAGATATTATTGAAGCAAAAGAAATGTATCCGGAGGCTCTTGTTTTAGCTCATCCTGAATGCCATAAGGAAGTTGTTAAACTTGCTGATTATGTCGGAAGCACAACCGGTATTATGAAATATGCAGCTGAAAGTGATAAAAAACAGTTTATAATTGCAACTGAAATAGGTGTTGTTGAAAGGCTTAAACGTGATTACCCCGAAAAAGAGTTTATCTTAATCAAAGAAGATATTATATGTCCTAATATGAAATGGCATAACTTAATAGATATTTACAATGCATTAAATGAAGAACAGCATGAAATTGAAGTGGATGCTGAAACTGCCGAAAAAGCTATCGTATGTATAAACAGAATGCTTGAGGTATCAAAATAATGAATGAAGATTTTCAAAATACCGATGTAATATACGGAAAAAACTCTGTTTTAGAGGCACTTTCTTCCGGCAGCAGAGAAATAAATAAAATAATTATATCTAAAAATATTCATAGCGACGGCAAGATTGACAAAATCAAAGAATTAGCAAAACAAAACGGAACAGTCTTTCAGTTTGTAACTAAAGAAAAATTTATTCCGTTTCAGGGATGTAATCATCAAGGTGTAGTTGCTTATGTTTCGCCAATTGAATACATGGATTTAGATGACTTTCTAGAGCAAAAAAAAGAAGAAATTTTTGCAAAAAAAGCCTCTATTATTGTACTTGACGGCGTTGAAGATTCTCATAATCTGGGAGCAATTATCAGAACATGTGTATGTGCCGGAGTTACCGGAATTATAATTCCTTCGAGGCGTAATGTGCAGATCAATTCAATTATTGAGAAAACCAGCGCCGGCGCTATAAATTACATTCCTATAATAAAAGTCAATAGCTTAGTTAACGCAATCCAAATATTAAAAAAAAGCGACTTCTGGGTAGTTGCCACCGACGCTGGTGCGAAAGATAATTACTATGATATAAATTATAATGATATGAATTTCGCAATTATAATGGGAGCAGAGCATACAGGTGTTTCAAAATCTTTACTGAAACTATCAGATTTTATAGTAAAAATCCCTATGTTAACTTGTTTTAATTCATTAAATGTTTCAAACGCACTATCGGCAATTATATTTGAAACAGTCCGACAAAGATTAAGTAAAATTAAAAAATAGGACAATCATAAATTTGTATCATATAATGATTATTAGATAAATTTGGAGAGTTTTTATTTATGAAGAAAGAAATCGAAAATTACAGCTTACTGACAGAAGAGATTTCTGAAGAAAATGTTGATTTTAGCAAACTACAAGTTCCAGAAGAAGATGATGACGATGATAACGTTTTAGAATCAGTTGAAGATCCCAAGATTCAGGAAAATCTTTCGACTGTAAATTCTGATGACAGCGTTAGAATATATTTACAGCAAATAGGTAAAATTCCGCTGCTTACTCCGGAACAGGAACTTGAACTTGCTAAAAAAATATATGATAATAGCGATGAATTTTCTAAAAATTTACTTGTGAATGCTAATTTGCGATTGGTTGTGAGCATTGCAAAAAAATATATCGGTCGCGGACTTTCTTTTCTTGACTTAATTCAAGAAGGCAATATGGGGCTTATGAAAGCTGCAGGCAGGTTTGATTATACTAAAGGTTACAAGTTTTCAACCTATGCGACCTGGTGGATTCAACAGTCTATTACCCGTGCTATTGCTGATAAAGCAAGAATTATAAGATTGCCTATCCACATGATTGAATCTTTGGGCAAGATTCGAAGAACTACAATTGATTTAACAACAGAGCTTGGCAGAACACCTACCAAACAGGAAATTGCTTACCGTTTAGGTGTGCCGGTAGGTAAACTGACTTCTATTATTAAATCTGCTCAGTCAACAATAAGTATGGAAACTCCTGCAAATTCTTCGGAGGATTCTTCAAAAATTGCGGATTTTATTATTGATGAAGCAAGCATTGCGCCTGATAACAGAGTGTCACAGGAGAATTTGTTTGACGATATAAGAAAAATGCTTAATCAGCTGAGTCCTAAAGAGCGTGATGTCCTTATTCTGCGTTACGGACTTGATAATAATGGCAGCAAAAAAACTCTTGATGAAATCGGTTCACAATACGGAGTATCGCGTGAAAGAATTCGTCAAATCGAAAACAGAGCGATAGCAAAACTTAAAAAACTTTGCAAGAACAGAAAACTTTCGGTAGGACTTAAAAACTACTTCGGGGCGTAATGTATATTTATTAAAAATAACTTATCAGGTTTTCAAATTCAGTAGATAAAGATATTAGTAATTCGTTATTGGTATCTTTTTTCTTGAGTTGTTTTATAATTGTTAAAAGTCCTGCCGATAGGCAGGACTTTATTTTTCATTTTTATATTAAATTAGTCTACTCAGATTTGTTAATATCTTTTGTGCTCAACGCGATTCTGTGTTCTTGCGGAGTGAATTTTTTAATCAATACTTCAATACTGTCGCCTATTTTTAGTTCATTGAACGGATTAACATTTTCATTACTCATTTCAGAAACAGGAAGCAATGCTTCAACACCCGGGAAAATATTAATAAATGCGCCAAAGCCTGTTACTTTATTAACTGTGCCGGTAATTATCTGACCTTCTTTGAATTGTCCTTCGATTTGATGCCATGGATCTTCACCCATTCTTTTTAAACTTAATGAAATTCGTTTTAATTCACTGTCAATTTTAATAATTTTAACTTCAATCGTTTCACCCAATGAAATAATATCAGAAGGGTGTTTAATTCTCTGCCATGAAATTTCGGAAATCGGAAGCAAGCCATCAATGCCGTTGATGTCAATGAAAGCGCCGAAATCAGCAATCCTTACAACCTCACCTTTTACAACAGAATCTTCTTCCAAGTTTGATAAAATCTCATCCACAACCTGATCACGCTGTTCAGCTACAGCCAATCTTTGAGAAAGAATTAATTTATTTTTCTTAGGATCAGCCTCAAGTACTTTAACTTCGATTTTTGTATCAATTAAGCCGTCAAATGGGGTGCCTGTTCTTAATTGGCTTGAAGGAATGAACCCTTTTAAGTCAGCTACATCAACTAATACACCGCCTTTAACGATAGAAACAACTTTTGCAAGTATAGTATCGCTTTGAATTTTTGCATCACTAAGCTGTGCCCATGCTTGAGCAAATGCAAGTCTTTTTAATGATAAAAGCATGTTATCTTCGTCATTTTCTTCTTTTAATACATAAAATTCTTTTGTGTCGCCGATTTCCAATTTTTCTGAATCTTCAGCAGACGGGATTTCTCTCGATGGTAAAAACGCTTCTGTTTTAGCACCTTTAACACTTACTAAATAACCTTCGTTTTCTTTTTTTATTACTGTGCCTTCAACGATATCTGCTACGGAGTATGATTTTGAGAAGGATTCTTCCAGTAATTTTTCAAATTCATCTAAAGATGTTTTTTCTAATGTTGTTGTCATTTGTTTTATTCTCCTTTTTTTAATTTATTTATAACTTTTTCAATTATTATCTGCGGAGTTGACGCTCCTGCTGTTATTGAAATATTTTTTGCATTTTTTATTAAGTCTTCATACATATTTATCTCGCGATCATTTTCTATATGAATTGTTTCTGTTATATCTTTTAAGATTTCCGCTAAATGTGTTGTATTTGCGCTTTTTTTAGAGCCGACAACTATAATTAAATCGCTGTTTTGAGCTAACTCCTGAGCTTCTTTCTGTCTCATTGCGGTGCTTGCGCAGATTGTATTTGCTATGTGTAATTCATTTGAAATTGATGTTAAATATTCAACGATAGTATTTAATGTAGTTAATCTTTGAGTAGTTTGAACAACGACACCGACTTTTTTATGAGATTTTATTTTATCTTCAACAGGCTTTAATTGCTCAATAGAACTCGCAACAATAATATTAGCACTGTATAATTCTGCATTTGCTCTAATAGCAATGACTTCCGGATGTTCGGATTTCCCGACTATTACTACAAAACAGCCGTCCTTAGCAAGTTCTATTGCTTTTTGCTGAACTTTTTTCACGTCGGGACATGTCAAATCAACCAGTTCAAAGCCGGCGTTTTTAATTTTATCAATAACTTCGGGGGTTTCGCCATGACTTCTTACAACGCAAATTCCGTTTCCTTTTTCAGGAACTTCATAAAGCGTCTTAATTCCTAATTGCTCCAACTCACAAATAACATCAGTATTATGAATCAATTCACCTAATACAAAAACATTTTTGTCAGGATTTTCTGATTTTAATTTTTTAGCGGTTTCAACAGCTCTTTTGACACCATAACAAAACCCGGCATGTTTAGCTAATTCTATTCTTTTCACCAGGTTGGAGTTTTTCGAAACCTGTTCTGCTATTTCGTTATTATTCGGCAATTTTAAATTGTCTTCTTTCAAATGAACTCACAAAATTTCTTTTGCTGTAATAACATTAAAAAACAAACACATAGAAAAATCAAGCAATGAAGGGAGTGATTGTATCATTTACAGCTTATTCTTAAGATACAACGCCCGAGATTGAACAATCACGGGCGTTTATTATCCTACAAACCTTGTACCTTAGACGAATATACCGTTAAATCTGGATTTTTTAAGCAAGGAGTTCTGAGCAAACTCTTTCGGCGCGGAATGTTTTACAAATTCTGCTTTATTAACGTTTGCAGTATTTGAATCGTTTACCGTATTTGAATCTGTTTTATTACTATCAAGAATTGTCACAGCTCGTTCGTAGGTGCTTTCGCGGAATCGTGACGGACTTTTTTTAATAAATTCAGCTGCGATTTGTTGGTTTTTGATATTGTTATCGTTGAGCATAATATTAACGACCATATTAACAACATCCGCAGGCAGACCCGGAATATGAAGTATTTGAGCGCCGTTGCCATATAGGACGAAGTTTTTAAGCATACTCGGATTATACTTAGCCATCATTGCGAATGCTTCTTTTTTGAGGGAATCAGGTAATTTAGCGAGCATTCTGTATTGTTCTTGAGGCGAAGCTTTTGT
>Ga0153938_1000679_pt1 | contig 13858 bp, 12 predicted proteins | sample TSNY022MetaG_FD_104740 | JGI IMG/M metagenome (GOLD analysis project Ga0153938, IMG submission 104740) | Attine ant fungus gardens microbial communities from New Jersey, USA - TSNJ022 MetaG | ecosystem: Host-associated > Fungi > Mycelium > Unclassified | place: USA:New Jersey: Brendan T. Byrne... | reverse complement strand
GTCCAAATCTATTTTTGAAATTTATGTTGCAGTATGCATTATCTCCAAGATGAACGACAATAATACGTGCGACGTGAAAAAATGGGATGGATCTCTTCCTAGAAGAGTAACATGCTTTTCGCTTGAAAGCGTGAAGAGTCGATTAATGCCGGCTGCTGTGAAAGACGAAGGGTGCACACCAAAGAATACGACCTATCATATCGTGTAGTACGCTCAGCGCTGAATCCGAGGATGTCAAATGTACTCTGGTTTTCATCTAGAAAGTAATAGAAGCTTAGACATCACCTCTACTGATAACGACTGAGGTCTACAAGACAGAGACCATATACTACGAGAGTCCTTAGCTACGAGTTTACCCGCTGTCTAAGTAGTTCACCCTTTGTCCAAGCAGTTTACCTGCTGTCCAGGTAGTTCACCCTTTGTCTAAGTAGTTTGCCGTTGCGTCGCGGGTATGAGTAACCATCCGCCTCCTTCGTTCCTACATTGCAAGGGTGGGTCAGTCCATTCCAACATCATCAGCTATGAGTGGTAAGCTCATAGTTATGTCTCAGTGATTTGGAGCCACATTGCTTTTCAAACTATAATTCACTACACAAACAATAGCAGAAACAGAGACCGATCTTTCAGAGAGTCATATCTATTTTTGATACAACAAAAGAGTCAGTTTATTTCAGGTGTGGCGTAAAGGAGTCGCTAAGGAACAATATCACTACGCGACGATGGTTAGTAAAGTATCTAAGTATGTGTTACATGAGAAGCTCACCTCACCTAGCAGGTGAACGACTGAGAAAGGTACATCGTCTACTCGGCTATCTGAGTGGGCTATGACAAAAACGTACTAGTAATGTCTTAGTGTAGGATGTCTCGGATATGACAAGGGAATATCAAAGGAATATCTCAAACTAACAAAGGCGGTTTCACGTGCATGAACATTTTTTTCACGTGCATGAGTCCACCGAGTTCGGATTTAGAGAGCTTATTGTTATTGGTGCTATCCGGTATGTAGTGACATCATCATCATGAGAATATCTGAAAAGCGAAGATGAAATGAAGGTATTAGATAAAGTGTCTCAAATGTTACCAAGTAGCGTAGACAACTGAGGTCAGTTAGGACAGGGTGGTGAATTATATACAACTAGTTCAACTTAAGCATGGAGCTTCCGCTGTCAACGAAGGTGAGGTGTTTCTACCCTACATGATATGATGTCTCGGATGTGAGTTAACCTAGTTCCAGCTTCGTTCCGACAATAAGGTTTACTTAAGCTGGGCGCCCGCATGTATCGTTCCAAATATAAATAGAATTCTTGTTATTTTTGGATCGGCCGACGGGGATAATTCCCCAGGTCACGGGATGCGGAGGATTTGGGTATATAAACCTGTAGCTCTTTGGTAGGTTGATCAACCAACTACGGTTTCTTACTTCATGCAACAGCGCCGTGAACGGCGCTTGGCATGGAAGTACGCTGCCTTCGTGACCGCCTGGTGGGGCTTTCCAGGGTAGGGTCGATTGGCATGCATAACAGGCGACCACTATGATTGGCGCCTGGCATTGTCCTACCTGCTCTGGCCCAAATGGTGCGTCGAAAATTCATTCATTGGTGCAACTCTGACATTCTATAGATCGAATGCCTGGTACCGTGCTGTGCCCCCCTGCTGGTGTCCAGCATTGTACTCTGGTGGATCGAAGTATTGGCCTTTTGCCATAGCCCGTTGCATTGTCCTGGATCACACGGTACGTTAGTGATCGATTCACTCATCGATGGAACACTCATGTCCTGTAGGTAAAATGCTTGGCATCGTGTCGTGGCAGCCTGAGGATTGGTTGGCGCCCGGCATCATGTTCTTGTGACACTGCTGATTGGTATCTGGCATGATCAGTTCGCCACTCTGACTGAAAGGTTCGTTGTTGATTATACAACTTTGGTCCAACACTAACGTGTTGTAGGTATATCGTGCTCGGCATAGTGTTTCAGCAGCCATTACGACTAAAAGAATGTGTTACCGATTTCCTAATCACGTTCTGGTACAACTTGTAGGTCCAGCGCCTGCCGTCATGGCATTGTCTGCTGTATGATCTGTGCCACGAGGTATGTTGCTGGTTTATCCATATAGATCAACCTCTAACGTCCTGTAGGTTGGGCATTGGTCGATCATCCATGTTCATCATTGTGCTCTGGTGGCCCGATGGTTGGCGGTTGGCCGTGTCTTCTGGGCCACAAGGTGCGTGTTCGATGTACCCGGCTGATAATGGGACCTTCTAGGTCAATCACTTTGTATCATGCTGTGGCAGCCTTAATTGGCGTCCAGCATGCTGCTTGATGATCGGAGGCAAATGAAACATGTTCTGGTGCGTCGCCGATTTTTTTTGTACGTCCTCACGGGCAAATGCTTGGCATTGTCCTGTGGCAGCCATTGATTGGTGTCCGGCATCATGTTCTGGCGACCCTGATGATTGCCACCTGATCCAAGTCGTATGCTCTGGATCTACATGTGCGGCATCGATCCAGTCATACGGCTTTGACATCTTGTAGGTTGGAGGACACCGGCCAGCATATCAACGTCTTGATGCTCTGAAATATCAATTGGTTGGACAATTCATAGGTGCGCGGTCAACCCACATATTGCGTGAAAACATACTACGTAGTAAAAACATTAATATATTGTGTGACTTGCGCGTGAAAATGGTGTACTGACTTAGACATGCATCTCCAAGTGAGGTGCATGCCAAGGCCAGCCTCTCTCCCGGTTGGGTTACCTTGACAAAGTGACCTATTATGCGCCCTTGACGTGGGTCGGGAGCTCAGCAGGCTTCATTCCCTGAATGGAGCTGAAGCTAACAGCATGTTCAGTCTTAGTAGATATTTTAATGAATTCATAGTTTTCTGTGTTATTCTGAGTTAAATGATATTTGCTTGGCAATCATCAAGTAATGCTTTAGTCTTGATCATCAGTAATTATTCTTCAATGAGAGTAACAAATCCTCATAGAGCATATTTGGGTAGACATGGAAAGAGTGAGCATTGATTATGAGCACTTCAATGCATGTGCCAATTACTAAACATGTCTACATGTTTACTCAGTGAGCTACAATAATACACTTGGCATCAATATTGTAGCGACAGGGTCAAAAAGCCTTTGTTCTCAGGCTGGTTGCACCAACCAATAACCAAATAACCCATAATCTGCAAAACCTCAGGACAGTCCCACACAAGATCCCAGCAAGGTGCCTATACCCAGACGCTTCAAAAGCTGAAAATAATCCTGCAACAGTCTTTTCCACTGTTCCTTCTTGGATAAACAAGTGGTGATCGGCAACTTGAATATCGAATGGCGGCCGGACAGACACGTTCTTCGTTATGATGATTTTTCCGAGGTCTTCAGATCCAGAGGATGAAAATCGAGCATGTATACGCTCGTAAAGTGATTCATCTTCCACTGAGCAGGCAGCCAGCAGCCCAGACGTGAAACCATCTTCATGAAATCCGTACTTCAAATAAGCACCTGCGTACGAGATAGAGCGCTTATTTTGAATCAAATATATTGATTGCTGCGCATATACAGCCTACGTGGTTTTCGGTCACAAGTCCAAGGAAAAAATCAAAAGGCGCACCTTTTCATCCAATATTGGATGTTTGTAATTCCATCTTCCCTGGACTTTTTTCTCATCTATCTGGACCTCCGGCGGAGGGTTGAGAGTGGCGAGAACAAGACCAAAAATCCTTTCTGGAATATGCTGTAAAATGTTCATGCCATCTAGGGAGGGGAGGAGGGGTCAGGCCTTGAGTCAATCAAGACAATATCAAAAATGTCACATGTCCTACGGATCGTCAATCCAAGTGATCCCGACTAGAATGAAAGATGATACGCACAACGACACACGATTTGTCTTGTCATCTTGTCCACCTGAATAAGTTAGGCAATTCCAACAAGACCAAGCCATCCGGCTCTTCGGCATTAGCTACGGTTACGTTCAGTATCTTATCTCTCTATCTGGATAAAGACACTCGCTGAAGGATCACTATGCAGCACGACTTCATTTTTATTCCATTCAAAGGAGCCTAGAATTTGTTGCTCATTCTCGCGCATGTCTCCTGCCTGTAGGATACGGAGCACATCATCGGAATGACACGCAAATATGACATGGTCGTAAACAAGTTTCTCGTTGTCACTAGTGGTGATTTCGACTTTCTGGCGCTTTTCACCTTCGCTCAGGGTCGAAGAAACGTGACTAATCCTGGTTGACAGATGTAGCTGCGGCTTTGGGAGCCGACTTAATATTTGATTGACATAGCGACGACTAGAAGTCACAACTATTTAGCGTCTACGAAGACCTTTGACAATAAAGATTGCGGACCTTCCTCCGCATATAGTCATCCAGTCGGGTCTTTCGCTGATCTGTAGAAGGTTGTGATTGTACATGAACTGAATCTGAGAGCAAGTTAGTGTATCACTCGAGAGAACGGCAGGGTGAATATACCAATGTCCGCGCTGGGAAATCATCAAAACATCGGGTGGGCGGAGTGCTCCAAATTGCAGCAGTCATAGGCTATGGCAGTGGTCAGTACAAGAATTATCCCGAGTCGTTTAGATAGCATACAATGAGGTAATTATCTTTGAACGCGTCCGAGTAGCCTTCCTCTCTGAGATAGCGACCGATACTGAGACTCCTTTTTGTAGGCTTTTTCAAGAGTTGAAGAGAACAAGCGTTGAAACGAAATATATCGTAAAGCATTCGCCACATAGACGGATCAAAGATCCTCCATGGCTGGCAGAAGACAGTCAATGGGTTCTTGCCAGCCCATTCAAAAGCACCATTATCCTGAGACACACTAAAGGTCATTTGGGTGGGTAAGATTCGGATGCCTTTGCTTGGTGCTTTGATAAATTGCGGAGGAGAGGAGGAGAACATTGAGAGGGGCCATGGAGGTAACTCGGAGATTTCATCATCCTGTGGTGGGTGGAGCTGAAGAAAGCGAAGGAAGTTGGGGTAGGTCCGAGGGTTGAATACGATCTGAGATGGATGAGTTGAGAAGAATTTAAATGATGATACACCTACAAAGCCGCTGGATACGGTATTAACGAAAGGGAAATCGCGAGAAAGCGAGCAGATGTACTGACGTATCGACATCCACGCTGGCATTTTCTGAGTTGAACCTAACGGTATTCGCGTGCCCACCAGGTCTGTCAGAAGCCTCATACAAATGAACCTCATGGTCACTGTATTCATTCAAGAGCCAAGTTGCAGCAAGTCCAGAGACACCGGAACCAACGACAGCGACCCTCATGGAGGTGGTAATGATAAAGCCGACCAGTTATATCTATTATTGGGTCTCAAATCCAATTTTGAAAGGAGATGGAGGTGATTCGAACAGACGCGATGTTAGGGAAGTCCTGTGCCATGCCCCATACACTCAGCTTGACAACAATGTACATTCTAACCATTACGCTTCTCGGATACTGGCTAATCCCAGTCAATTCAAAGAGCCCAATCCGAATCTCAACCACAGAGTAGTCTATTTAGAACGGACCCAAGCGGCCGGGACTCTTCACCTCCCCGAACAAGACATCTATCAGCCACTATCATCAGAAGTAGGTGCAGAAACTCAGTGATTACCAGTCCCACTGGTAGGTGATTCGAGACAGGGAGGGTGTTGGAAGTTACCATAAAGAAGAAATCGAGCCGTGGGACTAGGTCCGCTGCATCTAGACAATCGCCATCGTTAATTAAACAGTTGTACGTCAAGAATCGTCGGAGGGAAGAACTTCGGTAGCGCTCGCTGACAAGAGAATTGAAGTCCTTTGTGAATATGTAGATCAGAAATTGACAAAACAGTGCTCAACATCTTTGCGATCAATCCTTTGTTTGTACAGCGAATGTTTGGCGTGTTCAGAGGATATAATCACGTTTAAAAACATACCAGTTTTCAATATACAAAGCTTGAACTACAACTAGTTGCACGAGGTGAAGCTACTTTCAATGAATGGACATACTGTGGGACTTGCAACAATCGCGAACAAGACAATCCCTTGCTACGGACATATCTATCTCAGTTGGCCACATTACTTCTTCTGGACCTCCCGCTTGTGCTCGAAACGCACGAGGTGTATCGATGACATGTGTCTTTCTTGTGAACTCGATGAGATTGATGTACAGTCATGATTCTTTCCCAACGCGTCCAATTATTGACATGGGTATCATTGACTTTCTTCTGTTATGATTACTGCTCGATAGGACTGTATTTGAGAAAACAAGGCTGATTTTCATCATCAATAAAATTACTTGGTCGACGTCAGACTGGATGCGCCTCGCATCGCTCGAAAATGTATCGGTCCTCAAAAAATAAATATAACAGGATTATACAATTAAACATGAAAAGATATAGTACTCTTACAGTAAAAAAAACAAAACGAAAACCAAACATTCAAATTAAAGATCAATCCAAGACCCAACACCCAGACCTAACAAATTGAATGTCAATGGTAGTAACTCTGTAGCAATGATCGCAATGCCGGCGTAGACGATCACTTTTGTGAGTACTGTTGAAGAAGTTAATACTGATCGAACGAGGAGAAATGGAGATCACGAACCATCAGCATCATAATGCTTTACCGGAACAGCCTTCGCCTCTTCATCCTTCACATACATCTTTACTCGCGCATTTCCAGAAAACTTATTTGATCCATAACTCCCACTGACACTTCGTAGCTTGACCTCGACCTCGCCCAGTCTATCTTTGACAGTGCTTGCGCTTACACCTTCATCCATGTCAACTCTTACACCAACCTGACTCGGTAGGTCGATAACACTAGGAATGGGATGTAGCACTCCCAAACCCTGCGATGTAACCGCAAACTCGCTAGGTACAGACTTATATTCGGTTGCAGGAGTATAAAATCGTCTGTTGGGTAGTTGGAAAACCCGGGCAAGAAGTCGGAACATCGGTGGGAGGATTAAGTGAAGGGTAGATTTAGCAAGTAAACGCCATGTAAAAATAACGAGGATACCTATTCTCGGAAGACGATCCTGGTCAAGGCATGACATTAACGCCCAAGGTAAGCTGCTTACCCAAAATCATCTTCAAGGCAGCCACACTCCACCAGAGAGCTACATCATCCCATCCTCGTTCTATTTGCATCCAACTAGATGCGGTCGAGTCCCAGAACCAACCGCTACCCGGCATGACGACATGCGTCTGTAATACGGTGCCAAACTCAGAGTTTAGCATGACCCATTTCCCAAGAAGAGCACCGAAGAAAACGCTTGCGAATGCAATTGCATCCTCGAAGCAAGGACAATCATCGACAGGCTGTGGGTGTTGATTGACAAGAAAAGCACATATCATGATGAGAAGCACTGGAACTTCCCAGCCGCCACCCACTACCCAATTCCACAGCAGGCCACCCAAGTTCAGCCCACGACCGATATGTACCGTGTGACTCCACAAATCATCTGCTGTGGTGGATGATACAAAAATATAAAAGGGGCTGGGGAGGGAAAATGTGATTGGGATACCGTCCCAGGAGCTGTTCGCCCACCATATCGCTGCTCCGATAAAAACACCAAATACACAGTCCGTGAAAGAGTGCATTGCAGTGTATAGACGACCGAAGACGATAGAGAAGGTATAGATTCCGAGTAATGCCGTGAGGAACGCAAAGGTCACGGGTGAGATAGATGGGGCGATTGATGATGAAGACGGGTATGCGAGATCGTAGAATTGGGCGAACAGGAATAAAGCTATGGAGACACTGTTGGTAGAATGAGTGGATGGAAAACCGTATTCGAGATGATGCGAGCCTATAGCTTATGGAAATCGTTAGGACGATCAGAATCTATACCTTGACTAGTATATCCTTACTCAGTCGCGTCACAGGAGGAGAAGATGGTCTTGGAGAGCAGAACAAATCTTTGACAAAGGAGGAACAATATACACCTGCTGCAAGAACTGCTAACAGACTGTAAGATTACACCATTCAGCCAAAACTGAGGTTGTATCATAAAGCTATAACGTACCCTCGACCAAGGTCCATATAGCCAAAGAAAAAGCATGCCGGTAGAGCTGTCATGAAAAAGGTATGCGTTCCAAGAGACGATGTGTAGACGAAGTAGGTGTCGATCCAAGGTGACCTAATCTTCTTCTATCCTCTAATCGTCAGGTTGCTCGTGGGCATAGCAGAAAGAACCAAACGACCTACTTGCATATCAGCTATGACTGTTGATTCCCATTGCACCGACTTGACAAGTGCTCGTCGCACACCGGCTCTCCATTTTGGCAGTGTCGCCTCATAGACGTCCATTGGCTTTTTTCCAGGGATGTGGTCCTCCAGAATCAGATCGGTTAATTGGTCCTTCAGGGTGTAGCTTCCATCCGATTCTGGTGATTCGTGAGGGTCGCAACCGAAATTAGGCGCGGGTGAAGAAGACCGAGAAGAAGCAGGTGACGGTGGATAGGAGAACTCAGGTCTTCCCAGACTGTCTTTTATTTCTGCGTTGTACATGGTGTTTCAGTGATTCAGCATAGGACAGATGGAAAGGAGAATCTACAAAAAAAAAAGGGAACAGACCGGTCCGATGTTGTCGCAGTGTTTCCCACGAGAGATACCTTGAAGATCCTCTGTTACACATAGGGGTATTGTGAAGTGGGGTGAATCTTTGTTCTGTCCCTGGACCATTCAACAACTTTCTCATCACCCGTGCCCTAAATGGGGTATCTTCGCAACTATTGGGGTTGGGACTAACGTAAACTTCAAACTACTGATGGGAAACTCTTCCCCACGGACATAGGAGTTCTTTCACTGACTGATTATTTTTCCCCGCACTTGCCAATGGTTCCAAGAACCTTTTTTCTTCTCCAATCGGATTCTATAGGTCAATCCCATGATTACAAAAAATGTCATTCACGAGTGAAAGACTGCCATGACAGGCCTGATACCAAAATAATTTGAACACTTATTGAATGCAAAAGGAAAGCACCCATTTACTAGGCAAGAGACGCTCGTCCGAAGTAGATCAATGTCTCGTAATACCTAGGACTGTGAGAGCCGAATGATTCAGGCACCGATCATCTCACATCAACAAAAACACTGTATCAACGATTTGTTCTGTAAACATCACTCCTATCGTACTTGCTCGAATCTCATCACAACCTAATAGAGACGAACGGAGTCAAGCACAATATTAGGTGACCTAATGTCAATCAGCAACCTTTTTCAAGAAACAAAAACACCAATGTGCAAAATGCTCACAAGAAACCATCGCCAGCTGAACCAGAGATGACATTGATCACAATAGTATTAGCGCCAGAAACGAGTGTTCCAGAAGCTTTGATCAAGTAAGACCACAAGACTGAAAATCTGTAACACAGGAAGCTTACGAATGTTCACGGTATACATGATGTTCTATTTACCCTCATTAGATTTACCATACAAAAGCCGCAAATCAACTCACGTTTCCTCTCCAGGTACCGCGGGTAACACCTATCAGTAGTTGCATGAGCCAACTTCAGAAAGGCACAGAGGAGATTGAAGCAATACCTCGAGAATCCGGTTGACTGGGAGGAGAGGGAGCAGGACCTGTCCAACCATTGACTTGTACTTGAGGACGACCACCAGCAAAGGCAAGTGTCGTCGCGATCTCCAAATTACGTGCACCAACTGAAAATCCGAACAGTTAAAGCTCAAATGCCCATATCCCAACAATCAAGCTCACGTTGGCTAGAGGACAAGTTAAACTTGATGGTAGCGGAGCCGACAGCCTTGAAGATAGCCATTGGGAAGTTACTGACTGCATCGCCGACATTGTAGGTGACTGAATGATGATTTAAGAAAAGGATCAATATAGCAAGTGTTTCACTACGCACTCGGACCCCAGTTACTCATACGGGAGTCGCTCGGGCTCATCAAGGGTAAGGTTTGATGCCTTGATAGATAACTAAACGAATGAACTTACTGCATAGTTTCAATTTTGCTGCATTTGGAATGAATTACCAGAAGACAACAAGAAAAATGCTGGCCACTCACTCAGCATTAAGGAAACCACGGGGGGTACCGTCATATTCACCGATTTGCCAAATCACGGAAGGACTCTGTAAAAGCTGTCGGGATCACTATCTCGCACTGGGAGTCATTGGACTGACAGGCTCAGCGTCGGCAATATTAACACTGGTGCCGACATTTGCAGTTACGGTGGCTGATTGGCTTGCAACAGCCAATTCCATTTTGTAGACTATCATTCCAGAGTTCAGGCTGTTTGTTATGGGTAGAAAATGTCCTTCTTACGAGTCATGGTGTAGGTTCCAGGCTTCATCCGAGGGGAAGTGAACGCTCCTGAGGAGTCAGTACGTACCCTTCAAAACGGTACGATCAATAAGAAAACCAGGAATATGAATCAACATACCAATACTCAGCTTCACTGTTGCTGAAACCGACGGACATGAAGTCGGCATAGGCAGAAGGGAATCCTGTCGCATGTCCGCTGATTACACCACGAGAAGCCTTAGGGATAAGGCCCGTAACAGAAAGACCTTCCCAGAATGAAGTATCTGAAGGAACATTGGCCTTGTAGTAGTGGATAGTCGGATTGAAACATACCGATATCAGCAGAGGGGGTCGATCCGGTTGTGAAAGTCATGGCGTAGGGACCGTGTAAGCCCATACGATTGGCTGAGTGAGGTACATAGTAATATTAGACAAAATGCGAGCTTTCCTAACGATCCACTGACATTCGGTTTGAGTATGTCCCGAGTTCTGCAATGTACCGAATCAGCGGCTGGCCTCTCAGAAGATTTCAGGATATACCATATCTTCATAGAATGAAATTAGTTATGTGACATTGTTTCTTGTAGTCTAGACTCACAGAAGTAGAGTTCTTGCACAGAACCTGGTAATCAATAATATAAATCAGTATCTCAAGGCGATCAAACTAGTCAGACCCACCTCCTTGGTTATCGATGTCCCTGAAGAACGGACCGCCAGATGATCCCTCAAAACCAGTACCTGGGACAATCATGAAAACACTGATCCCTGAGCCAGACACACTGTGAATAGCATCGTCGATGAATTGCCTTGAGGAATAGAACTTGGACCGGGTTTGGCCGTTGACTGAGAAGACGTCGCTGCCTTCAATAGCTGTACCGCCATTCACATTGGAAGCAGTGGGACCGTTCGGGACAGTGGACCTTGCAAGACGAGCAATGTATCGAAGTTCGCCAACAGAGGGTTCTGCTGTGGTACTGGAAGTAAGGGTGGCGAGTCAATACGGAGAACTCCACGAAGAGGTAAGAATGAGACAATTACTAGGTTGCCATATGAATTGATGAGTCTTTGTATTTTGCAACGTAGTAACTGTAAAGTATGAGGCACGACTGGAGAAGGAAACATAATACCACAAACTGTATGATTCCACTCGCAGTGCAAGTAATCTTTATGTAGTTGTTGTCATGACCAGTTTGGACCCAGCTGCAAGATGCACCAATCCCAGAGGCGATCTGACTGTGCTTGCCGCCCTGATCTTGGGCCTAGAGAAACGGTATTGAGCCATATAGTATGAAGATACAACCGTCATGCCGGACCTCGAGGCCATTAAAGACCATTGAGATGATATCCCCATTAGTTTTGTCAACTGAAAGTCAACACCATCAGATCTAGTTCCAAGGGCTTCATCTATGGACCTGAGATACCTTTGAAGACGAGGCCGGCATCGGTATCGACAGTATAAATATTGCCGGATTCAGTCAGGCCAAATGCAGCGAATACACCAGATATAAGAAGGCTTGCTTGAACGAGTATGGTGAGTCCAAACCACTGCATTGTTTGCGAAGAGTAGAGAAGGAAAGGGGGTTGATGAGCTGGCAAACTGGGTCCAGACAGATATATGAGAGCTTATTGGTTTTCCAGGAAACTCCAATGATTGACCGATCGGCGGAAAAATCATGGTTGGCAGGTATTTTCCCGGTGTTGTTCGTGTACTGAAACTCTTGAGAAATCTAGAGAAGACAATCCTGTGATTCGGCATAACGGGCCGCGGATGATGCACGTGACAGAGATTCGGCTCCCCAAAGAAATGATGAGAGGCACGTGACGTATGGTGAGCGCAGAGACAGAGACAACAAACGGAGACTCCACAGGCTGGAAGAGAGACAGACAGGCCAGACAGACCAGACGAGATGGCGTGTCCACACAATGACGAGCCAGGAGGCGTGGGAAGCTGTTACAACACAGCCTCAGCTCCCCAAAGATTCCAATATCAAATAAATAACCTTATCCTTTTTTCCTCTTTCAAGGACGACCACTATGGCCTCCAATGTCCCAGCTGACCTTCACATTCCCGACAACTATGTTTCTCACACCCTGAAGACCCAGAAGGCTCTGCCCCCCATTACCTGGCACAATTGGTATAAAAACATCAACTGGCTCAGCTCCGCCATCCTCATCGTCATCCCACTTGTCGGCATTGTGGGTGCTGTCTTCACCCCTCTTCGCTGGCAGACTTTCCTGTTCTCTATTTTCTACTACTACTGCACTGGTCTTGGCATCACAGCTGGTTATCATCGTCTCTGGGCCCACCGCTCCTACAACGCTTCTCTTCCCCTCCAGTATATCCTTGCTGTGCTCGGTGCTGGCGCCGTCGAAGGCTCCATCAAGTGGTGGTCTCGTGGTCATCGTGCTCACCATCGCTACACCGATACAGACCTTGACCCTTACAATGCTCACAAGGGTTTCCTCTACTCCCACATTGGCTGGATGATGTTAAAGCCCCGGCGCAAGCCTGGCGTTGCTGATGTGAGCGACCTCGCAAAGAATCCAGTCGTAAGATGGCAACACAGGAATTATCTCTCTCTCCTCCTTCTCATGGGTTTCGCCATTCCTACTATCTTTTGCTGGTTTTTCTGGAACGATGCCCGTGGCGGATATATTTACGCTGGTATCCTCCGGATGTGTTTTGTCCACCACGTAAGTTTAACCCCAGTTTTGTAGAAAAGGCGCTCGACGTAACTTTTGTTGTAGTCCACGTTTTGTGTCAACTCACTCGCTCACTGGCTCGGAGAGACTCCTTTTGACGACAAGCATACCCCTCGCGACCATCTCGTAACTGCTTTCGTCACCATCGGTGAAGGGTACCACAATTTCCACCATCAGTTCCCAATGGACTACCGAAATGCCATCAAATGGTACCAGTATGACCCGACCAAGTGGTTCATCTGGGTTTGCCAGAGAGTGGGCCTTGCCAGCCACTTGAAGGTAAGCACATTCATTACCCATATAACTTTAATAAGACCATCGCTCTCAGGTTTTCCCCGATAACGAAGTCCAGAAGGGTCAGCTCACTATGCAGCTGAAGAAACTGAGGGAGAAGCAAGAGAAAATTGCTTGGCCAAGCGACAGCAACGACCTTCCGGTCGTTAGTTGGGAGAGCTGTGAGTCGATTTTCCTATGGTTTCGTTTCTGTCATAGTGTGATTAATCTGGCTACCAGTCCAGGAACAGTCTTCAAAACGTTCTTTGATCGTCATTGCGGGTTTTATCCACGATGTTTCCGGTTTTATCGATGAGCATCCTGGTGGTTCCCACTTGATCATCAAGATGATTGGCAAGGATGCGACGACAGCTTTCTTCGGTGGTGTCTATGCTCATTCAAATGCCGCCCACAATGTGAGTGAAGATATCTGGATATACACAGGTACAGGTTGCTAATATTTTCTCAGTTGCTCTCCATGAAGCGTGTTGGTGTTCTTCACGGTGGATTCCAGCCGGGTGTCGACGAAAAATCTATACCTCCCGGTCAACGACTGAAAATTGCACGATACAATGAGCTTAGCCCGTATAATAGTAGCACTGCGTATTCCGATAACGAGGGTCTT
>Ga0153938_1000670_pt1 | contig 14013 bp, 14 predicted proteins | sample TSNY022MetaG_FD_104740 | JGI IMG/M metagenome (GOLD analysis project Ga0153938, IMG submission 104740) | Attine ant fungus gardens microbial communities from New Jersey, USA - TSNJ022 MetaG | ecosystem: Host-associated > Fungi > Mycelium > Unclassified | place: USA:New Jersey: Brendan T. Byrne... | reverse complement strand
TATTCCATTATTAATTGGTACTGGTTTAATAAAAGCCGTACTAGCCATTTTGTTACAATTAGAGTTAGTTACGGCAACAAATGATACATATATTGTTTTATATTTTGCCTCGGATGCAATGTTTTATTTTATGGGAGTAATAGCAGCCATTGGTGCAGCTAGAAAATTAAATGCAGATATCCCAATGGCTGTATTTATGGCATTAATGTTGTTGTCTCCGACATTTGTTAGTAATGTTACTAATGGAGTGAAGATGACAGTATTTGGAATGCCAATTTATTCTGTATCTTATGCGAATTCATTTTTACCTATTATTATAGTTGTTTGGGTAATGAGTAAGTTGGATACATTCTTTGATGAGCATCTTCCTCTTTTAGTAAAAGATGTGTTAAGACCAACATTAGTAATTCTAATTATGATTCCTCTTTCATTCTGTGTTTTAGGGCCTTCTGTTACTTGGATTGCTAATCTACTTGCCCAACCGTTTACTACTTTATTAGATTATCCTTGGGCATTAACTGCTTTATTTGGATTATTAATGCCAATTCTTATAATGTTTGGAATTCATGGGATTTTCTTCTCTGTGGTATCGTTAAATTTATTTGCTCAGTTAGGATATGATCCTTTTATGATGCCTGGTGGCTATTGTTCATTCTTTGCCATTACCGCAGTAGCGTTGGTTGTTGCATTTAAAACAAAACAAAAAAGATATCGTTCCCAATGTTTATCTTCTGGACTTTCCCTGTTTTTTGGTGGAGTTTCTGAACCAGCAATTTTTACAGTTCTTGTGAAAAATAAAATGGCGATGATTATTGCTTGTATATCAGGTGGAATTGGTGGTTTAATTGCTGGATTACTTAGTACAAAATGTTACAATCCTGTCGGTGGTAGTTTAACCTTATTTATTTACTATGTTGGACCAGAGTCTCCAATGTCCAGTGTTTTAATTGCTGCTGGGGTCTCTGTAGTTATTGCAGTTGTTGCATCGTTAATAGTATTTAAAGATGGTATTAATAACAACGATTCTGTTTAGAATATATAGAGAATAAGGAGAAAAGAATATATGATGAAAATTATTAGAATATATAACAATAACGTTGTTCATGCAAAGTTGAATGGAAAAGAAATAATTGCGATAGGAAGAGGATTAGCTTATGGATCTAAAACAGATGGAAAAATCGATGAAGCAAAAGCAGAAAAAATATTTGAACTAAATACTTCCTTTTCGCTTTCATACATAACATCCTTATTCTCAAATATGTCTATAGATTTCCTAATATTTATGGAAGAAGTTGTAAAGTATATTGAAGAAGAATTTGATATTAAAGTTAGAACCAGTGCTCTGATAGCACTTTATGATCATATATATGTGGCGAAAGAAAACGCAGAGAAAAACATAAGCGTTCCAGGCTTAATGACATTTGAACTTCAAAGGTATTATCGAAAAGAATATAGCATTGCTGAAAAAATAGTAGAAATGATTAATAGGAAACTAGATATTAAACTTAATAAAAGTGAAACTGGATTTATTACTATTCATTTGATTGATTGTCAAATGAATAAAGATATTCATTTTGTTGAAGAAGTAACGGATATGATTGATCAAATATTAAAAATTGTTAAAAAAGATTTCAAAATTGATGAAAATGAAATTGATTATGAGAGATTTGTTACACATTTACGTTTTTTCTCAGAAAGAGTTATCAATAATAATCATAATGAAAAAATAAATACCTCCTTTGAAAATCAAGAAATATTTGAAACATTTCAGCTGCGATATATAAAACAATATAAATGTGTTAAAAAAATCATCAGAAGTATTAAGAAAACGTACTCTTACTCAACACCAAATGAGGAACAACTCTATTTATTAATACATATTGTTAAAGCAGCTGCGTAAGGAGAACTCTATGACTTTAAAAGAAAATAAAAATAAAGTTTTGATTTATAGTCCAGTTAAAGGAAGTATTTTTCCAATAGAAAATATTCAAGATGAAATGTTTTCCAAAAAAATGTTGGGTGAAAGTGTTGCTATAACACCATTAGAAGGAGAAATATATGCTCCCTGTGATGGTGTGATTGATAGTGTTTTTGCGACAAAGCATGCCATTTGTTTTAAAACAAATACTGGAGTAGAAATATTGATACATATTGGAATTGATACAGTGAAATTGAATGGAAAATATTTTAGATGTTATTGTAGTGAAGGGCAGAACGTTCATAAAGGAGAAAAACTGTTGACATTTTGCCCACATAAAATTAGTAATGCAAACATTGATCCTACGGTGATAGTGATAATTACAAACACAACGCAATTAAGTTGCGTTACGCCAAGTGTTCAAAAGATAGTAGACAATAGTAGCGTACTATTAGAAATAGAAAGCTAATGCAAACATTTATAAGTTGTATTCAAAAATGAAATAGAATGTATAAAAAAACAGAGAGGAAAAATATGGTTTTACAACCTTTTAGGTATGTAAATTATCGTATAAGGTGACTAATGAAAAGTAAATATAAAAGTATATTTAAACCACTGAAAATAAACAATATGATTCTGAAGAATCGAGTATTTGCCTCAAGTGGTATTAGTGCTTCTAGTTATCATAGTATGGGAGATGCCAAAGCTGCTGGGGAGGCATCGTTAGGCGGTGTTTCCATGGTAATAACGTGTATGACTGACATCGATTGTAAAAAGAGTAATTTTTATCCAAATAGTGTATATACATTAAGTAAATTGCAAAGAGATAACATACGTTCAAACGTAAAAAAAATACACCAAGGGGGAGCCAAGTATATTATTGAATTGGACCATGTTGGAGAATATTATCGAGCAGTAGAAGGTGACTTTTCTTGGGGAACAGTGAATAAAGTTAATGAAAAAGGTATTGTTGTTAAAGCGATACATGAAGATGCAATGCAAGAAGTTGTAGATGCCTATGCTAAAACTGCAGTAGATGCAAAAGAATTAGGTTTTGATGGAGTCTTGTTTGATTGTGCATCAGGGTGGTTGATGTCACAGTTCATTTCAACACATTACAATAAAAGAACCGATGAATATGGTGGAAGTATAGAAAACAGAGCAAAGTTTCCAAAAATGGTTGTTCAAGCTATGAGAAATTCTCTTGGTACTAATTATCCAATATTATGTCAAATTAGTGCAAATGAATATTTTGAGGATGGAACACCTTTTGAAGATTTGATTATCTTTTTAAAAATTATTGAACCATATATTGATGGTATTTTGGTGATTTGTGGAAATGATCAGACTCGTTATCAAATGACAAAATTAGTTTCCACAAATCTCGAACCATTTTTATTAAATCTCGAGTATACAGAAAAATTAAAAAAGTATTTTAAATTACCAATTGCATTGTTGAATGGAGTGGCAACACCAGAACAAATTGATTATGTTTTGTCAAATAATAAAGCTGATCTTATTGGTTTATCTAGACCACTAATAGCAGATCCGAATTTTGTAAATAAGATTTTAAACAATTTGGAGAAGGATATTACTCCATGTTTAAGATGCAATCAATGTTTTCATGTTTCTACTGAATATAAAAATATCGGCTGTTCGGTTAATCCATATTATACACAAGGAGATACTACTTTTTTAAGTCCGATAAAGCAATGTAAGACTAGAAAAAATGTAGTAATTGTAGGAGCCGGTCCAGCGGGTTTAAGAGCTGCATTAGCTGCGGATAAATGTGGTCATAAAGTAACGTTAATTGATAAAAGTAATGATATTGGTGGGTTATTGAAAGTCATTTCAAAAGAACATTTTAAGGAAGAAATAAAAAGATATTTGGAGTACTTAAGAATACAAATAGAAAAATCTAATGTTAAATTAATATTAAATACTTTAGCGAATAAAGAGTTAGTTCAAAACTTACATCCAGATCGAATAATTATTGCAATTGGTGGGGAGGAAGTTATTCCGAATATCGCTGGGATTGAAAATGAAAATGTTTTTACTGCAAGAGAGTCCATTATTCACCCAGAAAAGCTAGGCAATAAAATTGCAATCGTCGGAGGTGGAACAGTTGGAGTAGAAATAGCAATAGGTTTAGCTATAAAAGAAAACAAGGAAATATACATAATTGAAATAGGTAATACGTTGGCAAAGTCAGCGAATTTGATTTATCGTCCAGCATTATTAGAGCGGGTGAATAAAGCCAATAATATACATGTAATGTTAAAAACTGTTTGTGTAAAAATCAATCAAAATTCAATTGTGGTAAAAAGCGAATGTGATGATGAATTAATTGTTGATAGTGTAATTATTTCAACGGGCATTAGACCAAAAACAAAGGAGGCATATGATTTTTATGGAATAATCGAAGATACTATAATGATTGGTGATGCAAATAAAACAGGCAATATTATTGATGCAACATTCGATGGTCATGCTAGTGGTGTTAACAGTTAGTAAGTTGAAAGATTTGGTTTGTTCGATCAGTAACAAGTTTAGATGATTTTAAATAGAATCTCGATTAAATAAAAACTATAGATGTGAATAGAACCTCTTAAAGCTTACATAGCAAAAAGACTACTATCATAAGAGAATCTATATATAGATTAGATGCAGGAATATTATCAATAAATAGAAAAGAAAGTTAGCAGTAAATACTAGGTTAGGCAGAGACCATACGCAATGTCATAATCCTGTATTGTCAGCTGATATCGAAATGTCTGCAGTTGTAGTAGCTAAGAAAATGTTCTATATTTCTTGTGATGTAGCAACACAAGCTAGGGATATTGAATATTTAGAACAGCACGGCTATAAAGCTGTTAAATGTCAACCATGTGATATGTTTCCACAGACGAGACATATTGAGTAGGTAGTTCGACTATCAAATAGAAATAACGTCAATTAAATAAACACTATTTCGATTTTTTTTACCAAAATAAAGCTTTAAAAAATGCGATTTAACGACTGTCGATGAATAATAGAACCATTACAGCAGATATATTGCTGCAAAGGATATTGACAACATAGTTTGACTGTAAAATTGAAATAATGATAATTAGATCAATATTATTTCGATTTTTATATGCTGAAAAATAAAGAATTTAAAAAATGATTTTCATGACTGTCAAAGCAATAGATAAAGATGTTAGAGATTAAGAATGACGATCATTATGAAATAGAAAAGATTTTATCATAGGTTAATTTACTAATCTATTATTTTCATAATATAAGATATAAATTGAATATAGTCATGTAGTCGATTTTCCTCCTTTTTTAAATATGCAATGTAATAGTTAATAATTGTTTCGTAATTATTAATAAGTATTAAATGTCGGTTTAATCCATCATCACGATACTGTCTAACAATTTTTGTAGTAGTAGTAGTAATATCTTCATTTCGTATCATTTGATTGAAAATAAAATAATCAGAGTATTTTGTTATTTCAATTTTAGATGATAAAGTATGCCAAAAATCTTGTTTTTGTTTATCATATTTTCCACCAACACTAAATAAAGCTAAGGAAGAAGGATGCTTTTTATATAAATCAATTTCCTTTAATTTAGCAAGTGGTGAATCCATAGGTACAGATAAATATAACTGTTCTTTTATTAAATGTTTGCAGATAATAGATGGGTGATGTATTTCATGAGAACAGATGACAATACCATATTTTTCATTAAGGAGCATGGAAATTTCATCTTGTTCTTTATAAAACTCATTTTTAATAAGTTCATGACCATAAGCCATTGAAATATTAGGCATAATATACCACATTGGTCCTGGATCATCAAAAGCTATTTTGATTGTTGAATTTTTCATTGTGTATGCATTGAGATGCGATTTCATATTTGTAGCCGTATTTAATATATCAGTAGCATAAGTTAATGCTATTTTACCAGCTTCATTTAGAGAAATTTTATTATTATTTCGATCAAACAATCGAACACCTAGTTCCTCCTCTAACTTTTTTAATCTAGCACTTAATGCTGGTTGTGAAATATGTAAAGTATTTGCTGCTTCAGTCATAGTCTTACTTGTTGCTATTGTTTTAAATTGCTCTAATTGTGTTAGTTCCATAAAATCCTCCATAAGTAAAAGTTATTGATTAATAAATGATAAGTATTATACATTTCCAATTTTATTCAATATAATTGTGTTTGTAAAGAATAATAAATGTATAATTTATTATAAAAATTAATTATAGAAAGGTAAAGAAGATGAAAACAAGAAAAATTAGAGATATCGAAGTATCAGCAATTGGTATGGGCGTCATGGGGTTTTCTCATGGATATGGAAAAGTTCCTAGTGAGGAATATGCGGTTGAGGCTATTCATCAAGCATATAGATTTGGATGTACGTTTTTTGATACTGCAGAAACGTATGGGACAGAACAGTTTTATCCTGGACACAACGAGCAATTGTTAGGTAAAGCAGTAGAGTCATTTAGAAATAATGTTGTTTTAGCAACAAAGTTACATATTGGTGATGAAGAAGCAAATAGTGATGAATCATTAGAGGATATTATTAGAAGGCATTTAAATAATTCTTTAAAAAATTTACGAACTAACTATATAGATTTATACTATCTACATAGGATAAATGAAGTTGTGGCAACAGAAGATATAGCTTATGTTATGGGCAAATTGATTGATGAAGGGATGATTCATGGATGGGGACTGTCACAAGTAGATATAGACACACTAAATAAAGCTCATAAGGTGACACCAGTGTCTGCGGTACAAAATCTCTATTCTATATTAGAGAGAGACTGTGAAAAAGAAATATTTCCATACTGTTTAAAACATAATATAGGGGTGGTGCCTTTTTCTCCAATAGCAAGTGGTTTTCTATCGGGCAAAGTAACTACTCAAACAAAATTTGAAGATGATGACGTTAGAAAATGGGTACCACAGTTATCTAAAGAAAACATTGTTGCTAATCAACCAATTTTAGATATTTTAGATAAATTTTCAAAACAAAAGGGAGCAACAAATGCCCAATTATCATTAGCTTGGATGCTACATAAATATCCAAATGTTGTCCCTATTCCAGGATCAAAAAATCAAGAAAGAATTCTGGAAAACTTAGGTGGAATGGATGTTACTCTATCGGAGGAAGAATTCAAATCTTTAGAAGAAGCATTAAATCTATGTGAAGTATATGGACATAGGGGACATGTAGAAAAACAAAATGCATCTTTTAGTAATAATTGGGGGAAAAATAATTATCTATGTACCTAACTAATTGCTTTTAATAGTATAGTAAACAATTAACAAGAAGGGCTAAGAGCAAAATTATTTTGAAGTGAGATAAATGTATTCAAGTATATTCGTTTTATATAGGATGTAACTTACGTAAATTATATGAGAATGGTAATATCAAAGATGAACAAGAGCTTAAGGAAGTGTTAACTAATTAATTTGTTATGTAGCAAAGAAATTTAATCATATCGGATCTATTAATTAAAAGCAGAACATGGGAAAACATTAGCTGATTTTAGGCGAAAGCTAGAAAAGGAATTGGGTTATAATTATATTTAATTAGTGACAATTAGTAGGTCATTTGCATATGGCGAATATGAGCCATATCAATTTGTACACAGTTATGATGAATTTGAAGAAGTAGTTTATTGTATGATTTAATTATATGTTATTGAAATGGCAAAGATAAATTTATTGAGTATTTCTTTGTCATTTTTGTTTTATGTATTAATAATATGAAACACAATAAATATTTAGGTATAAATACAAAACCGATAGTTAGCATAATTGCTAGAGATAGGTAAAACCATCGGTAATACTTCAATATGTAGTGTCAGTCGTAGAATGGATGTGCTTAATTATGAGAGAAAAAACATGTAACGTTTATCTGGATGGCAACGAACGCATAGTTTTGATACATAGCCTTATTGAATTGAAAAATTCTCTAATACAGCAAGGAAGATATGCGTATGGATGCCGTAGATGAACTAATATATAAGGCTATGAATACTCCTACTAGGAAATTGAGTATCGGTGGAAACGTCTAAGTGCTTATGATATAATTAATCTTATTGGAACAATAAATAGAAATGGTACGAGGAGTGATACAGGATGAGTAAATACAATTCTTTATGGGAATATGTGCAGAAAAATGGAAGTCCGTCATTTAAATTAACTTTTGATGAAATAAAAAAAATTGCAGAAATCCCAATTGACCATTCGTTTTTAAAGTATAAAGAAGAATTAACTGAATACGGGTATCAAATTGGTAAAATCTCCATGAAAGAACAAACTGTTATTTTTAATAAAATTGATAAGACTTTCCATAATGAGTAATCTGCCTAACGTAATATCAGTTATTCGAATGATACTGTCAATTTGTTTGTTAATATCAGAGCCTTTCAAAATTCAGTTTTGGTGCATATATATAGCTTGTGGAGCAAGTGATACGGCAGATGGCTATTTAGCAAGGAAATTCAATTTGGTCAGTAAAACAGGAGCAATCTTAGACAGCTTGGGAGATACGGTGTTTGCTGTTGTTATGGTTTTTCTTATATTATTGAAAGTATCAATTCCAACATGGGGTGTCATCTGGATTGTAGTAATCGTTATTATAAAGCTATTTTCAATTCTTGTAGGTTATTTTAAATTTCATGCTTATTCAGCATTCCACACCTATGCAAATAAGTCTGCTGGGCTATTACTATTTATTGGGTTGCCATTTTATATTATATGGAACTTTGGCTTCATAGTAGTACTTTTGTTTGTGATTACGACATTAGCCGCTGCGGAAGAATTATTAATCATATTAACATCAAAAAAAATAGAAAGAAACATAAAAAGTATATTTACATTAATTAAACTGTGATACATTATACAAAATGGGTAGTAAGCTGCTCTTGCTAGGGATAGGTAGAACATCTGAAATATCCTGATAGATATGCAGTATCAGTCGTAGAATGTAATGTCAGTAGTCGTAATGGCGTTGAAGAAAGACATTATTCAGTGGGATAATATAGTGTATGAAAGGTGTGAAAATTATGAAAGAATCAACAAAAAAAATAATTGATAAAGTCAATGGAACTATGTCTATTGAGGGAATGCCTTTAACAAATGAGATTATAGAAAAATTACGTAAATGTATTAATGGAGAGAATACTACTGAAGATGAAAGAAATAAAATTCTAAGTAAGTATTTGCTTCAATAAAATGCTAGATAAGTATAATTATTCATATGAAAGTAATGAATTATATTGTTATGGAGATACTGGAATCTTAATTAATTGAATATTAAAGACGAAAAAGAACTGTATGAGGTTGAAAGAGAATTAGTTTCCTTAAGAACATTATAATTGAATTCAAAACCTATACAAGGAGATTTTGACTTTAAACATTTGAAAATGATACATGAATATTTATTTCAAGATTTATATGAGTGGGCAGGAGAGGTTAGAATAGTAAATATCGCTAAAAATAATTTGTTTTGTTTAATCCAACATATTGATAGTTTTGCAGATGCTATATTTAGCGAGATACAATAGTAAATAAAGATGTAAAGATGGCAATAAAGTACTTATATCAAGCAGAAAAACAGAATAATCAGTTTGCCTAATATGTATTAGGTAAACTCAGACTGCTGACTTCATTGTCAACAGTTTGACTAAGCGTTTGAATATAACGCTTAGTTTTTATTGTATTTTATAGGAAAAGTATGTAGATGATATAGATAAAAAAGCTTGACTTAAAGTTGACTTTAAAATGTATTATAGTTTTATTCGTTATTAAAGGAGACTAATTATATGAAAAAAATGAAATTAATTTTACTTATATTTACACTAATGAATTTTGTAGTTTCAATGACAGCCTTGGTATTTAACGGAATCTTAGATAAAGTAGCCATATCGTTAAATGTTTCCATTGCAAATAGTGGACTACTTGGAACAATGTATGCTTATGGAGCCGCTTTAGGAGTTCCTGTTACCCTCATTTTATTTGGAAAAATCAATCGTACCAAAATGCTCAAAATCATGTTAATTATTACAATAATAATGACTGGAGCACTTATTTTATGTCACAACTTCTCGCAGTTACTTATTGTTCGTTTTATTATGGGGATTTCAGCAAATGGATATGGAGTATTAGCCACTTCAATAGTTATCTCTTTTGCATCAAAAAATAAGCAAGGAAGGACATTAGCATTTTTAATTATGGGATCTTCTTTAGCTTTGGTAGTGGGGATTCCGTTAACACGTATTTTATCAAACACAATAGATTGGCGTGTTATCTTTCTAGGATTAATGGTTATTATGGTTTTTTCGCTTATTATCTTTCAGTTTTTTTTACCTGAAACTAATCAACAGTCAAGAAGTTTTGACTTTGAAAATGAATTCAATTTATTTAAGAAAAGAAAAACATTAGTAGTTATTGGTAGCTCTATTATAATCTTTATAGGATATGGATCATTTTATAATTATATTACACCCTATTTATTAGAAACATTCCCAGCTACTGAAAAATTGATGAGTGGATTTTTAGTTATCTTAGGGATTGCCAGTTTTATTGGAAACTTACTAGGGGGATTTATTGCAGATTGTATTGGTTATAGAAAATCATTATTAATAGGCTGCTTTTTACAATTCCTATTCATTGGCTTTATTTATATATTCCAATCTAATCAATGGTTATCTATTATGTTTGCAATACTTTGGCAAATGAGTGCATGGTTTATTGGCTTACAACTTAATACGGGGATTGCTCAAGCCACGAAGAATAAATCTAGTTTCATAATTAGTCTCAATAGCTCAGCCATTCAATTAGGAACAGCAGTAGGGGCTAATATATCAGCTTCACTTATTGCAACAGTAGGAATGGAAAAAATTATATTAGTTTCTTTATTGGCAAGTGCAATCATGACTATTATCCAATTTATTTCATTAAAACAAGATATATCAAATACTACAGAAAACACTGTTATTGAATGAAAACGGTGCTATATTACTAGACAGAATTTCAAATAATAATAGTAAAAAATGCTTGAAGATATTATGGAAACAAAAATTAAATTATTTATGTTAGATAAATTAGTAATAAGACAATGAGATAGTAAATTACATTTTAAATCGTTTGATTGTTTTTCAAAAATATAATATTTTAAATAATGTACCAAAATAACTGTAAAATATTAACTTTACATTTTACTAACGTTTTCATGAAAAACACTTGACTTAAAGTTAACTTTAACAATTATACTATTATTAATATACTAGAAAACATTTTGAATAATGAAGTAAAACAAGATCATGTAAAATATAAAGAGAAACAAGCAAAAACAACGCAACAGGGAAAACAAGGTATGGACAAAATAAAATTAGTAATTAATGGCCAAATATTAAATATTGAGTTAGAGGATAATTCAACAGTAGAGGAATTGTTAACAAGATTACCAATGACTCTTTCAATGGATGATTTATATGGTAATGAGAAATATTATTACTTAGATGAGGGTTTTCCAACGAATAGGCAAAGTGTAGGAAGTATTCAAGCAGGAGATATCATGCTATTTGGTACGGATTGTATCGTCATTTTTTATGAAAGTTTTTCTACAACATATCAGTATACAAGAATTGGACATATCAGTGATAGTTCGAGTTTAAAACAAATATTAGGAAATGGAAATGTTGAAGTAACATTTGAAAAGTAAGGGGTAAAATGATGAAAAAGATAAAACAACAATATTTAAGCGGAGAAAGAGCTTTATTTAATAGTGAAAACCTTAAAATAGAAGATAGTATTTTTGCAGAAGGTGAATCACCATTGAAGGAAAGTTCACATATTGATATTAATCAAAGTACGTTTAAATGGAAATATATATTATGGTATTGCAATGATATTAAAGTTAATAATTCAACAATATTAACAACTGCAAGAAGTGGGATATGGTATACGAATAATATTCATATAAGTAATAGTATTATAGAAGCTCCAAAAACGTTTAGAAGATCTTCAAATATTATTTTGGAACATGTTGACATGCCACTTGCTGAGGAAACACTTTGGAAATGCCATGATATTGAATTAAAACATGTTACAGTAAGAGGTGATTATTTTGGCATGAATAGCGATAATATTAAAGTTGATCATTTGAATTTAACGGGTAATTATTGTTTTGATGGATCAACTAATGTAGAGGTAAGAAATTCAAATCTTGTATCAAAGGATGCTTTTTGGAATTGTAAAAATGTAACAGTATATGATTCTACAATTATAGGTGAATACTTGGCATGGAATACAGAAAACTTAACACTTATCAATTGTACAATTGAAAGTTTACAAGGATTATGTTATATCAAGAATTTAAAAATGGTTAATTGTAAGTTAATAAATACAACACTTGCATTTGAATATTGTGAAAACATTGATGCAACAATTATAAACCATATTGATAGTGTTATGAATCCTATTTCAGGTGTAATTAATGCACCCAGTATTGGTAAATTGATTATTGATAAAACAAAAGTAAATCCTGAGGATACTAAAATTATTATTCAAAGTCTAGATAATAAAGAAATAAAAACTCAGACTTGTGTTTGTTAGGAGGCAAAAAAATGAAATACGATTTTTCAAAATTTACTAATCGTTATAATACTAATTCAATGAAATGGGATGTGTCAAATGATGAATTACCAATGTGGGTAGCTGATATGGATTTTGAAACAGCTCCACAAATTATTGAGGCAATGCATCAAAGAGTCAATCATGGTATTTTTGGGTACAATATTGTTCCTGATGCGTATTTTGAAAGTATTCAGGGTTGGTGGCTAAGGCGACATAATTATAAAATAGAAAAAGAGTGGATGATGTTTTGTACTGGGGTTGTTCCAGCAATTTCTTCAATCGTTAGAAAAATAACAACAGTAGGTGAAAACGTACTAATTCAATCACCAGTATATAATATTTTCTATAATTCTATTTTAAATAATGGGCGTAATGTCTTATCAAACGATCTTATCTATGATGGAAAAGAATATACAATTGATTTTAATGATTTAGAAAATAAACTCTCATTACCTCAAACAACAATGATGATATTATGTAATCCACATAATCCTATCGGAAAGATTTGGGATGAAGATACACTTAGAAGAATTGGTGATTTGTGTGCTAAATATCATGTAGTAGTGGTTAGTGATGAAATACATTGTGATATCACAGCACCTAATAAGAGCTACATTCCTTTTTCCAAAGTATCTAAAACCAATTTGATGAATAGTATTACTTGCATTGCCCCAACTAAAGCATTTAATCTTGCAGGATTACAAACAGCATGTATTGTTGTTGCTAATGAACATTTAAGATACAAAGTAAATCGTGGCATCAATACTGATGAAGTGGCGGAACCAAATAGTTTCGCAATCATAGCAACAATTACAGCCTTTAATCATTGTGAAGAATGGTTAAATGAATTAAGAGAGTATATTGAAACTAATAAGCAAATAGTGATGAAATACATGCAAACAAATTTGCCGAAACTTCATGTTATATCAAGTGAAGCAACTTATTTATTATGGATAGATTGTTCAAAGATTTGCGATAATAGTGGAGAATTAGTTAGTGAAATAAGAGAAAAAACAGGATTATATTTATCGGATGGACTTGAGTATGGAGAAAATGGAAAACAGTTTATTAGAATGAATATAGCATGTTCAAAAGAGAGATTAATGGATGGGCTAAATCGTTTGAAAAATGGTATTTTCATAAATAATAAAGGGAATGGTATTAATGACGCATTATTAATTGAAAGGTTACATGGATATGAGGATGTAATTAACATGGAATTAATATATAAAACAAATAGTGAAGCCATATTAAAACAATATTATTATCAGAAAAATATTAATAAGGAAAGCCAAAGTTTCACATTGACTAATGAAGAAATGGAAGTGTTAGAAGTACTGGTCAATAATCAATAAATAGTTTATATAAAATATGATTATAAATTTATAAAGGCATAGAAAAGGAGAAATATGAAAACTTGTATCGTTATTTACGAGCTATCATGC
>Ga0153938_1000658_pt1 | contig 14168 bp, 14 predicted proteins | sample TSNY022MetaG_FD_104740 | JGI IMG/M metagenome (GOLD analysis project Ga0153938, IMG submission 104740) | Attine ant fungus gardens microbial communities from New Jersey, USA - TSNJ022 MetaG | ecosystem: Host-associated > Fungi > Mycelium > Unclassified | place: USA:New Jersey: Brendan T. Byrne... | reverse complement strand
AGCTCCCATAGAAGATGATTCCTTTGTCAGTGAGGAAGAAGAAGATCTTGCTGATGCCACATCTGATATCAACGATATGTTGGAAATTGCAAAATCATGGTGGATCATGGAACTGATCCCGCAGAAAATTAAGTTCCAAAAAGACGATGACACGTGGACGACCAAAATCTCGTATGTGACTCGTAGTTATTCCCACCAGCACCTAACCTTTACTCCAGAGTTAACTATGGACGTGGCCGTGTAATCCCTAAGCAATGGACGAATGGTATCAAAATCCATCGTTCAGTGAAGCTAAGAATGGAAAAACTTGGTTACAAACCCAAGCCCAATATCAACTTCTCGAAGGTGCAATGGATTGATTGATCGTGATACCCATGCGCTCTATAGCTGCGATCTTCGATAATTGCTTCCCTAGATCCCACCTAGCCAGTTTCCCTGTTGATAACGAACAATCCAGACTCGATTCAAAGCAATGTATGTTGTGGCATGTCATTAGTTGCTTGAAAGAGTTATGTGAATACCTTTATTCTATCGATGTTGTGACTACAGATGCCTCGAAGTCTTCGTGATACGATAATTCACAACAGGTCCCCAGGACGTCTATTGCATGTTCGAGAAGCTCAAATGGTCCGAAACCGATATTCACTTTGAACTATCCAGTGAGTTCTTCTAAGATAGCATTATTCCTGACACTTGAGAACGGCCCGCTGATTTTGAAATACTGAGTCATAAGAGCCATGTGAACAGGTGCCAAGGACGAGAATCATCTATCGAACTTTCATTTCCACGCACCGGGCTAGGTTATAACTACGACTTCTAGTTTGAATCTTAAACACATTCTCCACCTGCCAGGAAATGCATCTGTCTTCGTTTTTCGTTACAACAACCTGGATCTCTGCATCTTTTGCCTGGAATAGATTTCTAGTCCAACATTCTCCCGGCCAAGATGACACGCCCGCATTGATGAAAGCTTTGCCTGACCTCGCAGAAAACTCAAGTATTATCTTTCAAAAAGGAGTTACATACAACATTTTCACCCCAATAAAGTTTCCTGCGTTAAACAACGTTGAAATAGCTATTGAGGGAAACTTGACATACCCAGAGGATATTCCCACCGTTCAAGGCAAGTTCCTCATCATTGGCTGATCCTAGAAATGTTTCTCAAGTAGAAACAGCGATTGTTGGCTCATCTGTACGTTATAGTTATGTTTGCACTACCCTTGGTGATCTCATTTACCGCAGAGTTTCCCAGGGTACTGGTTTGTCTTTGTTCTACCGTTAGTATTCCTTCTTTCACTCCTCAGAAAAAAGGTTCTCCTTCAATGGAGGTCGCAATGTTACCTTACGAGGTTCAACAGATCCTCAATGGGGTTGGATTGACGGACACGGTCAAGCAGTGCGTAGAGTCCCCACTATCTCTTTGGTCAGTTTTGGACTCACGATTCTAGTGGTGGGATGCCGCCGAAGGAAGTTCGGGTTTAGATAACCGCCCACATGGAATTTCCTTTAGTAAGATCACTAATGGTACAATTCGGGATATGAAGATATGGAAGGTAGAGAAATTTCGATCTATCTTGGTGAAATTAAACTGACACCTCCACAGCCAGTAGCCTGGAACTTCCTTACTAGTGGCTCAGTGAACTTCCATGCATTCAACAATCGCATACATGCCCTTTCGGACAGTGACGTGAGTTTTCATTTCGCCCTTAGAAGATATCCCTCACACAAAGTACCTTCAGTCATTCCCTTTCAACACGTGCGTACTAAACAGTTGCTTGATATCGTGGTACTAATGCGATTTGCATAGCGATGGTTAGTGAACTAGAGTCAAGACTTTCTAATGAATCTCAATTCTTTTAGGCTTTTCGGCCAGTGGTACTAACATGCTATTTGAGAGGAACTTCGTCCAGAATGGCGATGATTGTCTCACTGTTGGAAACGGCGCCAAAGATATTATATTCAGGTCTGCTGTTGTTAAACTGTTTCCTATTCATACTGACCTTCTGGAAAGGGATTCTTACTGTGAAGGTGGTCATGGACTTTCAATTGGCTCATTGGGAAAAGGGGGTCAGGTTGCGGACGTACAGAATGTATTGTCAGTTCTACATCTCCTGTATCGTTTTTTGGATATCTCCTGCTCACTCTCGACCTCACAGGGTTGAAAATGTCACCATGGTTTGTACTTTTCACCCTGGCATTTTTTTCCGCTTAGTAGTACTCAGAACAGCACTCTCTATGGTGCGCGGTTCAAGAGTTGGACAGGTGGAAATGGTTTGGCCCGGAAGTGCGCTTTGATCTAGACTAAGCATCTTGCCTCGGCTGAATACATGTCCAGCATCACTTGGAAAGATATTACCTTTCATGACGTACTATTTCCTGTGAGTCTTCCGTTTTTTGCGAGGTAAACTCATCTCTCAATCCTACCAAGATATACGTCACTCAGAAGTATGCTTTCCATGTGCTTTTTCTGGGAAAATCACCCACTAATTGCAAGCCCCTTGTAGCTACTGGGATCAAAACGTTTGTGAACTTTATGATTGGGCAGCCACAACGTAATATTTTCATAGGCAGGATCAATGCCCAACTCTACTGACTTGAATAATACGCATATTCAAGACTTCTTGTTTGAAAATTTCGTGGGCGATATCAGAGAGTGGGGTGCTCCGATTAGACCTTGAATTGAGCCAGCTAATGATCATCATCTCAAAGCGTCCCGTATGTTGAAGGTTCCTGTGTCACTGACCCTTGCTGGTTTGTTCAGATCCTCACTTGTCGCGCACACGGCGCTTACCCTCTTACAAGGTACTCCGTTGCAAATGCCACTGGGAAGGAAGTCGCTATTCTCGACCTTTACCCAAACACCAGTACGTCTTCTCTTGTCCCACATAAGCGCATCTACCTACCGATCATACAATGCTTCAGCATCAAATATTCGCACAAAGGACATATTTGCCAAGACTCAAACTGGCGCCCCGGTCGACGTCATGTGCGATCCCGAAACAGTTCGTGTTTCCCTGGCTCTACCACGGCAAAAACATGACGAATGGGCTGTGCCATTTTTTTTTCTTAGGTCAACAACGATGTTGGTTTCAAATGCTGGAATGGTCATTTTATACGCACTCCTGCAGGTCTTTAGAAAAAAAAGTCCCAAGTTTTTTCTTTGTTTTTCGACGTTGAAAAAAAACATAGAAAATGCATCTCCCTGATTTGATCCATGTCTAATGTCTACATCGATCCAAAAAGATCTATATCACCGCTCAGTGTTCATGTTGGAGACTAAACATGTGTCAAGACGAGCATCATTGCTTTTCATCAAATGGTATCGTTTCCATCGAAATCCTCGGTTCTCATCACCTTCGGAGAGGACTACTATATTCTATCAGTTCAAGTAGGTACGAGAGCCAATGAGAATCAATTGGGGGACCTTGTTCCAATGTAAGTAGATTCCCTGCGTTTTCATTCTGTGTTTCGTTCTTATTCAAGAAAGTAAAACTCCAATCCCCGGGCATAAGAATCAGTGATTAATTGGATCACTATTCTTTGTGGTGTCTTTTACTACAAGTATTTTTTTCATGGACTAACCATGATAGTTGATACAGATGATCAAGTTTAAATAGATTACCTACCTCACGGAAGTAGGCTAGCCATTTCATGTGGAGATTCCCTTCTTTATGGGGAGCCATCAGCTTGTTTATATCTCAGTTTCACAAGTAGCGCTCCAACTGGAACTAGCACATTTTAGAAACAAAGACAAAATGTGTCAAAATCACAAAATGGATTTGAGAGGCTAAATGAGAGGCTAGTTTTGTTTGTCTCTCCTTCATTTCAACCAACTTTGCTTTGTAGATAAAAGCACCCTGTAAGAAAGAATTGTTTTAAAAAACATCTTGGTTGCGGTCGATAGAACAATAGCATTCCAAATGCCGCAGCAGTAGCTCTATACAATATGGCAACGTTGAAGTCTATTTGACGGCATACTACAATCTGTTAGACCTATGCATATGGACCTCGCAGCACTCAGAAGCCAACATGCTCCGAAACTATCAAGAACCAACACAAATTATCCATAACACGAACCTGGCCAAGGAGCAATAATCGATCATACAAACTACAAAGACAACGGCAGAAGAGAGAAAGAGATACAAAATCAACTGATCAATGCAAACACATATACAGCACTACATATGTCATACAATTTAGGACCTCTCTCCCCGAAGACGCCTGGCGAGGGCAAGGTCCTTGGGTTGGCTAAAACAACGACATAAACGACAACAGCACCAACGATAAGAACGAATTTACATACATAGTAACACGCTTGGCATGAATCGCAGCCAAGTTGGTGTCCTCAAAGAGAGAAACAAGGTAAGCCTCAGCAGCTTCCTGAAGCGCCATAACAGCAGAAGATTGGAAACGGAGATCCGTCTATCGACCAAAATAAGACGAGGTGAGTCAACGAGAGCGGCAAGCACGCAAATTTACCTTGAAATCCTGAGCAATCTCACGGACAAGCCTTTGGAACGGGAGCTTGCGGATAAGAAGCTCTGTCGACTTTTGATACCTTCGAATTTCACGAAGGGCAACAGTCCCAGGGCGGAACCTGTGGGGCTTCTTAACACCACCAGTGGCAGTCTAGAGAGATAATTAAAAACATGCATCAAATCACCACGTTACAACGAGTAAAACCTACCTGTGCGGTCTTCCTAGCGGCTTTGAGTGCGAGTTGCTTACGAGGAGCCTTGCCTGTAACGAAAGCAAGTCAAAAAAAAAGTTTGCAGAAAAGAAGAACAAAAACACGAACCTCCTGTAGATTTGCGGGCAGTTTGCTGAGAACGAGGCAAAGAATGAGCACAACACACCAAGCATACAGAGAGAGGATGAGAGAAAAGGAACAAGATCCCAAATACATTACCTTGGTACGAGCCATCGAATAACTTGAAGTCACAAAAAAGCGGGATTGTCTTGAGGAATAAGAAGGTGGTGGCGGAGAAAGTAGGGAATCGAAACAAGATTCAAAGAACTGAAAACCCCCCGTTGAAACTCCAAAAAATTCTCACGCTCCCAGAAAGCGCACGAGCCACCGGAATCTGAGCGATTTCTGACTCGGAAGATGGCCCAAACTACTCTTTTTATTTTTTATTCACACTTTCTCTCGGGTAACTCTACACAAAACTTGGGGAAACATCAGTTTACTATGACAATCTATCAGTGCGTTTTTTTTTCACACGAGTAGATTGTGTGTAAGGTGGTCAAAATCGAATGGGAGGGCATTAGAAGGGTGGATGTTTGGTAAGGTCGCGTGTGCCGGAACTTGCCGAAAATCCAGGCTGCGGTGTGGGACCCCTGCTTGTGCGCCGGACATAGCCTCATCGGCTCGTTCTACCGACATTGTTTTCCTGTGTAGTATATTCTTGCTAGGGGATGGCAATGGGTCACCTCAACACCAGTCTATCATGTACTGCGGCTATGAGATGCTTACCATAAGCATTTGTCGCCTCGTCACTTATCACCTACGCCTATCACCATCTAATCCTATTTTTGCATGTCCTTGTGGTTAATATCATTTACAGATCGGAAGCTATTAAACATGTCTCACCCTAGAGCTTTCAACAACAAAAAAGCAAGATTCAACCCGGTTCCCAATCACATCATAAATCAAAGCATCCTTCCACAATCAGCACCGAATTCTCACCAGGTCTCTGCTGGAATTTGGATGTGTTTTAGATCTTGTTGTTCTAGATAAGTGTATTTTGTTTGTATTCGCTATCCATTTGTAACCCCCCTCCCCCCGATCGTATTTCATATTTCAATAGTCTCAAGGCAAAGTAGACACCCGTCCTCACTCAAAAGAGCAGGAAACATCAAACACCATTTTAAGCACACCACACCGAGACACAAAGACAAAAATGTCTACTTCAAAGACCTAAAATAGATGAGATATCAACTCACAACCACCCTTTTTTTCAATTGTCAATTAGGTCCCTCTGCCAAAAAAAATCAAGAATGAGAACTCTCGACTTTCCCTATATCACCTACCATTTCTATCTTGCATCTGAAGATGAACGCATGTAGACAACATCCACAATACTCGACTATCAGAAAAACAATGCCTATCACACACAAGTCAACTATATTTAGGTCGCTAGCTATTTTTTCACCACTGCGAGAAGGTTTCTATTTCTATCTCTCTCTCCATCTTTTCTCTCTCCTTTCATTGTTACCGAGACCGTCTGCCAACCAAAAAGGCCAACCCACCCGACATATCCATCTGCTCTCACAATCCCAAACTCTGACAACCCACATCCCACCAAAAACAAAAATAAAACCTTTCAAGAATAGGAAAGAACCCACGTCCCTGCTCCCGAAAAAAAACAAAAAAAGGGGGGGGGCGGGAGAAGTCCCTGGTATCTGAAACGACAGCTTCCCATAACGGACACAGCCTCGATTCGATCCAAGGAGACACAAAAGAGCACCCGTTTTCTTTGGATTTAAAAAAAAGCGCAGTATCTAAGCATTAACTACCACCATGACATCGAACAGGGTGAGAAGCATCTTTTATCTTTTTTATTTCCACCAAAGAGAGTCCCCTAGTACACGAATATACGAAAAATAAATTTCCAGCAATGTCCAATAGAATGTCCACTATCATAGTACACGCACACACATATTACAGTTACACATTGTTAACTTTGCTCCATCTACCCAAGGGTAACGAAGAGAGGCGAAAGAGCTATCACAGATAAGCCAAAAAAGAAGAGCCACAGATACCCAGAACGAACGAAAAGACTCAGACTTTCAACACAATTCCCAATGATTCACCCAGCTCCTACCCGCCTTTCCACAGCCCAAGCACTCTCATACGCAGGCGGCACATCCACACATCGCCCAGTACCATTAATCAACGGCGACAACGCTGAAGAGTCCAGGCCCATCCCATTCTTCGGTTCGCCAGAACCAACAGCCGGTTCCTCCACATCTTCCATCCTTCCAGAATCTACTCGCCTGCTCTTCGGAGCGAGTTCTGTATTATTGTTATCAGAGCTATCGGAGCAGTCGAGCGGTCGTCTGTGATTGCTGGGCATGTTGTACGTCTGCGAATGGACATCATCACCACCAGATACGCCCAGCGTTTCGTTCAGCACGCCTTCGTTCCCATGCATCGTGGGCCGGGGCTCGTCAACAGTACCACCACTACGCCCAAGCCCTGTTCGATGATCGCGCGTAATAGAGTTGACGTCATCATCAACCACAGCCTCGCACGTCGTCGAAAGAACACCCACAAAAGGCCGGGAAAGTGTTTTATGGGGCTGAGAAGAGGAAGTGGTACGCGGTGGAGGATCCTCGAACGGATGGGGTGAACGGGGTTTGTCTGGCGCACAAGTTAGATAGGTATCTCAAGTGTAAAAACGCATTACTGGAATAGTTTTCCTGCTGCCGAATACGTTGCGCAAAGAGCCTGCGCCTATGGAGCAAGAAGAGAGTGACGAGACAGACAAGGAGCACAATGAGGCCTGTAAGAGAGCCTGCAATGAGAGGGGTCTGAGAAGGGGTATGTGTTGGACCGGGGAGGGTGATGCTCGAGGGAGAAGTGGAAGACATTTGGGGTGGCAGTGAGCCGATAAGACAGAATTAGGACGCTCTGTGCGCTCTCCCAGGCTGGTATCTCTCACCCCTCGATTCACAAAAACTGAGGATGGAAGACATGGTCCAAGTGAAGTCACTCTTTCTCATCACAACACAGGCGCCCATTCTACTCTATCCAACAAATCAATCTACCTCCGCGCAAACGTAATCTTAATCTTGTTCTCCCCGTCCAACTTGTAGTTATGCAGCGCATCCTTCGCCACCATCGCACTCCCCTCGTCCATATACTCCACAAACGCAATATCCTTCTTCGTGCTGATGATACGCACTTCGTAGAGGTTGGGGTATTGCGAGAACAGAGCGTTCAGTTGGTCTTTGGTCACGCTCTCCGGCAGATTTTGTAGGAACAGAATCTTGTTCGGTGGTAGATACTCATCTGGCATTTGCACTGCCGGTCGCTTCGTTTGCGGCAACGCCGTCCCGCCGTCCACTGGTTCCATGAGTCGTGAGCGTGGTTCTGGTGAAGGGGGGACGTGAACTCACCTTCAGCTGCCAATCGTTTCAGCCGGAACTTGGATTTGATAGGATTCGTATAGCGAGTAGCTCCTGCAATATACCATCACGTTAGTTCCCGAGACGAGCAAAAAAAAGGCGCACTTTTACGATCCTCTCTCCGCCGCTTGTGCTCTTCAAAGTAACCATCATCCAGCCTCTTCACCACAGCATCAGACCGTGTCTTTGCAAACGAAATTTGCTGAAAAAAAACCATAAGCTCAAGGTAATCAAAAACCAGCAATCGACGACGACCCCTCACCATCGGTTTCGAATAAAGCGGGAACCTCTGAATATCCTTCATCGCCTTCTTCGCCTGCTCAATCGAAGCAAACGACACAAACGCCTGTCCCCGCATTCGCAAATTATGATGCGCCGTCACATCTAACACTTCGCCATAAGACTTGAACAAGCCTCGCAGCGTCGCTTTCATCACTAGAAAAAAGAAAAAAGAAGAAAAAGAAACAAAGCTATCACGTTGAACTAGCTGAAAAGATAACAAAAACACACCTTGAGGCTTGACTTTCTCGTTGAGGTTTTGGATGTACAGCGTCTCGCATGGGTTCTCGTCTATTACCATCACAGGCGGCGTACCGTCAGACCCTGGTACTACGAGTCCAGATAACGGTTGTGGTTCTTGGACTGGCACGCCAGTTAAATCTTCCATCTCAACGTCCATAACGTCCATTTGTGAGTAGAAGCACTATATTTATTTGTAACTGTTGTTATTATATCATGGACAAAAATTAGTATTTTGAATGTCACACTCTCCTTAGTACTCAACAACAGTTGTTATTACATGTCATTAGTGATTATATCATTAGTACTCCTTCTACACTAGTCACGACTCATCCTTCCTCATACGCACCCAATTCCCATTCCCATCCTTCTTCATCACCCTCAAACACGCAAACCCCACAAACTCCGTAATATCCTTAACCACAAACCTCACAAACCGCGCATAACTCACCCCCGAAACACCCAACGTCACAAACACCAAAAGCGCCGTATTTAGGGTATTCGTCTGGATGATCGGCGCCCTCCCCAACAACCTCGGAAAATTCGCATCCAGCGCTCCAACCCCATTCCACACCCACACCCAATCCCAACACGGAAACGGCTCGCTCCCCAACGTCACATGCGCTAAAATCATCCTCCCGACTTGGTGCGCAAACTGGATTCCCCACGCACACAAAAACGGAACTAAAAGCGGCGAATGCACAATCGCGGAGTGGTTGAATGCGGGGTGGGAGAGCCATGCGATTTGGATCGCGATGGGGAATAAGAAGGGGAGGAGGAGGATGAGTGGGTTGGTTTCTCTCGTGTGCGATCGGATGGTGGAAGAGTCGGCGCGGGAGGCGTATACGTTGAGGCATGCGTGAATGATGTTGATCAACAGCCCACAGGCGGCGAGACACATGAGAGTCTCATTGAGCGGTAAATTTGGGATACAGTTGAATGGAAAGACGGTTTCGAGGCCGAGCCAAGTCCACACTCTCGTTTCCCAGAACAACGTTCCTGTATTATCATAAAAATCTACACGAGTAGAAAAATCGGGCAACTTGACTACATACCACGAAAGCCCGTGACAAGATAGATAGCCACCACAATCAAGATGCCTTCCACCGGGCCAGAGAAATAGCCGAGGAACAGGACACCGGTGTGGTACTCCTCCCACGTCGTCAGATAAAAGTTGGCGAGCGTGAGGACCTCCGACATCACGGTCCACCATGATCGTCCGAGTCCGAGTGCGCATGAACTGAGGATGACTTCCAACTAGGTAAAAAAAAAAAAGGTGATCAGATAGAGGTATTTTGGAATGGCGGGAGACGTACAGTCGTGTTTAGAGCATCACAACCTGTAAAGTCAGATTCAAATTCAACGTTCTTTTTTTTTTGAGATCTAATTAGTCATACCGTGATCGAACATCTCCCCGAGGGGCCCCGCCATTCCCGTCCGACGTGCTTGTTTACTAACACACACTTAAGCATCTCACATCTCTCTTCAAAATCAGTTCCACACATACCCATCAATCGCATCCAGAGATTGATACATAAACAAACCAGCAGCCCAGCTATAAAAACCGCATCATCAAACACGTCTTCTCTACCACTCTCGAAAAAAATGACGCACGTAAAATAGATCCACTGAGGCGGACCAACAGCCATCCCATTCGCGACGTCTTTGTTGGTGAGGTAGAGCGGATCGTAGTAAAGGAGCGTCAGAAAGTTGACGAGCACTATGCCAAGACCCATGAGCGTGATCTTGATCATTGGTGATTTTAAGTCCCCTCTGCAGCATAGAGAAAAAAAAACAAGGTAGGATAACGGGACGTACTGTGTTGGGAGCGACGCTTAACGGCCAAAGCGTGATAAACCAGTTCCAGAATGGACCCAGTACGTAGCGCGTTACAAGTGATCTAGCAGGGAGAGAGTGTGTGCATCAGGACATATGAAAGTAAAAAAAAAGGGGGAAGAGGCACTTGTCAGCACTTTTGTAGGTATATTTTTTGAGGTTGGTCAGCGACTTCTGAGATAGGTATCCCATCTTCTTCTTCAAAATCACCGACGAATGGAAACAGAGTTTTCCTCTCAACGTCAGATTTTAAGGGGGGAGGGGAGACACACCAAGGTGCTAGTTCGTCAACAAAGGAAAAGGGGGGGAGGGAGAGCCACCTCAAAAGGAGAAATTTCCAAAATTTCTTTCCTCAGGGTTGGGCCAATCAAGTTGTCGCACGTGTTTCGTTGTTTGTTGGATTTAGTCTAAACCGAATAGTAATTATAACCATTCGATCAGAGATGCTTGATAATTTCTTTTTCGGTGCATCTCTGAAGGGGGTTTTCTAGGACATCCTCTCCCCCCCCTATCTAGGCGGAACGTTCCGAAGCCATACATACTTCCTTTTCCAGACATTCATCTTATCCGAGCTCTTTGATATCACAAAATTTATTGAACACTTCTTGTACATGTACAACAGTACAGTATCATTTCCTCTTCCCCCCCTCTACCCTCCAATCTGTCGCAACACGAACTGAGCTGCTTGGTTCTGATATCTGTCGAGATATGTCAAGTGAACGGTAGTATCGAAACCAGAGTCGCAGAACGGATCATTGAAATCGCAGAACGATTGGATGCGCGGCTGCAGAGTAGAACTGTATTCCTGAGTCGGAAGGCGAGGGAATAAGCCATTTCTAAGGGACGTTCCCACGTCAAAAGACTGCCCTACGACATGGCGGGGGTCACCCATCTGGATGATAGCGTTCACTAGTGGGATAGATTCCTGTTAATTTTCTTATCGTCAACAAAGTGTCTGTCTGCTCTCACCTCGATTTGCAACACTTGCAGCTACGGGAGATGTCGTGGGCCCTAAACCGATGGCTCCTCCACCTCCAGCCACAGCATCGCCAATGACATGGGCACCCTTGCACAATAAACTTCAGCACACCGTCGACCGTCCACGGAAAACACTTTACCTGGGAATACCCAACAAGCACAATCTTCTGGTTGGGACACGTGGCTGTCTGGTCATTCAACAACGTCATGGTAGCAGCTGTGCCCTGAGCAGAACTGTTCGCGTAGTCGGTCAAGGTGGCTGGGTAGTTGACCGCCACCGTCGACACGGTTTGTCGGCTCTGTTGCTGGATTTGGGTTACGAGAGCGCCGATGATGCCTGGGCCAGGCGCCTCTGTGGAAGCTCTGGCAGCGATGATGTGCACGGCTGCACATGGCGACGTCGGTGCAGGAACAGCGCCAACAGAGATTGCGGAAGCAATCACTACGAATGCTGTAAACGCCGCAGAGAACATCCTTCGTTTGGTGTCTTGTCGTCTGTTCCTTCGTCCATTATATACGCCTACGCCAGATTATTTTAATTTGTGGGGAAACGAAGTCTTTTTTTTTCGCTCATGGGTACGGTACGCTTTTGTGGTCAGTCGTGGCCCATCTGTCTGGTTACGAATGGAAAACTGTGGGTTACACATGCGAAGGAAGGTTCTGAACAACACCCGAGCATGGTCACCAGTTGCGGACCATCTTCCAAGTCGACTGCACCCGGGCGTTTCATTCATCACCTGTGCTATTTATTTATTTCCTCTTGCGAAATCCACACACACACACATACACATGTTTTTTTTTTGGTAGTTCCAGCGTTTAGAGCCGCGTGATAGCTTCGACCTCTGACGTTGGGTTCTTGGTTGTGTGCAATTGCAGCCGGATGCTGCTTGGGAGCAGAGGCTGGGTCATACCCCCGGTTGCAAAACTGGTTCTTAGAATAAAACTGTGAGAAGACTTTGCTTGGTCTTGTAGGAAGCAGGTTCCCCACAACCTGGGTTTCTGTTAATAGATTAGTACCTTTGATTGGGTTGGATTGTCATCTTTGAAGGCAACGAGTAACCCGAATCAGGAGGTTCACCCTTGATTTATCTTCACAGAACTACTTCACATAGAGACCAGTAGAAGTCCTCAGAATCATATGGCATTGAACCTCTAGATTCTCGAAAGATAAATGACAAGGTATACCATCAAATTTCCTCTGTTCCTAAATACTATACATTCATCGTTTCCTACAGTGAATTAGTGAGTGCTCGCATCATCGAGTCAAGGCTTATACAGTTATGAGCTCATGCCCTGTCACGGACGTTCTGACCTGTAAAAGACCAATCCATTGTTGATAGTTCCAGTTCTTAGCAAAAAAACTGGTCTCATCGTTCCGAATTGCCTACGTCCCTCTTCGCCATTACAAAGACCCCAGAACGTCAGTCACTGGTGGAATAGTAAGATCATGGCTGACATAAAGTCATCTCGTCTCAACGCAACAAGTACCCTCAAACTATGTACCGTCAATAGGCCAGGAGATGAAATGTGGATAGATGTTTGAAGCAATTTGATGAAACAACAACAGTTCCACAAAAATTTTAATCACGACATGGTCATTCAGACGAATGCAAGAGGAGAAGGGACACCTTACACTGGAAAATCATCGGACAATGTCTGTATCGACTCGAAGTGTGTCCATGAGAATGTTATGTTTATTATAATTGATTTATCAGTGGGTGTAAATGTTCCACAAGGTTGTATGACCTGTAAATGCCATGGCAATATGTGCATAGCCTGAAATGACTATGATGTTCTGGTGAAGCAGATTAGTGATGAGCTAAAGTCTAGAATAGGATTTGAGCAACGCTGTTCACCATGAGTCTTCACAGAACATACCTTGTCTTATCCTTTGCCTAAGATAATACTACAGACAAATCACAGAGGAGTGCAATGAGTTGGAGACCCTTAAACCATCAGTGAAATCCATAGTAATCAGCGACTTGGTAACTTGTAAATCAGTTTATCAAGTGCAGATTTGATGCTCTTGTATTGTATCACCAGCCGAACTGTTCGTAATCTGACACGTACAGGGAGCTGCTGTCATGATAAGTTTTTAACGTGGGATTTGCAAGTGTAGAGGGGGGTCGGCGAGATGTTCAGAGTGTAATGATAAAGTTTTGCACTAATTTATCCACCGCATCCCTCTCTCCCCGGTGGTCACTCTTCCCTAGGCGCACTCGACAATAGCAATGGGCGTATTTCCAGCTCTCGAAATGAAATATCTATGGGAGTAAGGGTTTGTACTTTTCGGCCAGCCTCCGTATCCGGTGAAGCCTTCGGAGGACGCCATGGAGATCCATCCCGGCTTATGTCACCGCCCGCGAAGGGAAATCTGGCAACTGAAATGACAAGTCATAGTACCTGTCGATGCGTAACGACATCTTAATCGTTGCTGCCAACCTTACAAGTATATCAAAAACGACGAACCCAGCTTGTCAACGATGCAACAGCATCATACTAGCTGCCAAGGCTGCATGACAGATGCCAGTGATCGACAAAAGTTCGTACGTGTGATGGTGGCTCCAGCCAAACTCTACGTCCAACGTCATCCACTTCGTCCCATTATTAAGCTTGTATATAATCCTCCCAATGCATCCTGTCTCTCTTCCCACGTCTCCATGTCTTCCTCACACAGCCAGACAAAGCTCATCCGCCTCGGT
>Ga0153938_1000653_pt1 | contig 14197 bp, 15 predicted proteins | sample TSNY022MetaG_FD_104740 | JGI IMG/M metagenome (GOLD analysis project Ga0153938, IMG submission 104740) | Attine ant fungus gardens microbial communities from New Jersey, USA - TSNJ022 MetaG | ecosystem: Host-associated > Fungi > Mycelium > Unclassified | place: USA:New Jersey: Brendan T. Byrne... | reverse complement strand
TTTGCATGTTTCATTATACTAATGTAAGCTAATACTCATATTGATATGTATGTCACCGTGAGATAGAGATGAAGAGAACAAGCCTTTATCCGCTAAATTTTGTCTTTTCTCAATTTTTAACCCTTATCTTATTAAGCCAATCGGAAGTTTCTTTATCAGTGCAACTGCTTCCATAAAACTCTATTCCCTTAAGGACTTTTGAATTAGGGGTGAATTTAGCAACATTTCTAAAGCTGTTTGCCTGTCCGCCTCCTCCATGGGTTACAAAAGGTACAACTGTTTTTCCGGATAAATCATGTTCAGATAAAAATGCAACTACAGGCGGAGCTATTGTGTACCACCAAACAGGTGAACCTATAAAAATCACATCATATTCGCTGATGTTTTGGACATTTGTTTTAATTGGTGGCTCGTAATCTTCAGCTATTTCCTTTTTAGCCTGTGCCACAACGTCATCGTAGCTTGCAGGATAAGCAGTCACCACCTCTATTTCAACAGTAACTCCACCAACTTTTTTGTGTATTTCTTGTGCTATTTTGCGGGTATTACCTGAGTAAGAATAATATGCCGTAAGAATTTTTCCTGATGTCATTTTTTCTCCTTTTTATTTTTATTCTAGAGGTTGAGAGCCGCTCTCAGTCAAGCGAAAAAAATAAATCGCATTTTAAATTTTATTTAAGGGGTTACAACAGTCAATTTCATTATTTTTAATCAACTCTTTATAATAATTTTCTTTCCACTCTAAAAGTTCCATCTGTTTTTTGGCAGCTTCTAACTGTATTTGAGCTTTTAATTTTGTGACTTTTATTATTTCGTAGCGCTCTTGTATTGTAGAGTTACCTACTAAGCAAAGGTCAATATATCTCTTTATTGATTTATTATCGGTACCTATGCTTCTTAAGCATTTAACAATGCGTACCCACTCTAAATCCTCCTTTGAAAATTTTCGGATATTATTTTTATCTCTGGTTATAAAAGGAAAAAAATCACACTTAGCCCAAAACCTTAAAGTGTGTTCAGAAACTTCCATTTTATCTGCTGCTTTTTTGATTGTATACATATTTACCTCTTAAGAATATTCTATCACAAAAAAAACTTGACTGAGAGCGGCTATCAAGTTGTAAAATAAAAAAGTCAATAAAATAACAGAATTTATATAGGAGAAAAAATGAAAAAAACATTAACAACACTCATAGTAATGGCAACATCAATTGGTACGGCATTTGGCATGGATAGTTTAATTTGGGATAAAGTTTTCCCCAAAAGCGATAAAGTAATCCATCAAAAAGTTACGTTCAAAAACCGCTATGGTATTACTTTGGCAGGGGATTTGTATCTGCCTAAAGATTATAGAGGTAAGCAACATTCTGCACTGGCAATAAGCGGCCCGTTTGGAGCAGTGAAAGAACAGTCATCGGGGTTGTATGCCCAAACACTTTCAGAGCGGGGCTTTATAACTCTCGCATTCGACCCTTCTTACACGGGTGAAAGCGGCGGTAAACCCCGAAACGTAGCATCGCCCGACATTAATACCGAAGATTTCAGCGCCGCGGTGGATTATCTTGGAAACCAACCCTTTGTTGATAAAAATAAAATCGGTGTAATAGGTATTTGTGGTTTTGGCGGTATGGCACTAAATGCTGCGGCTGTGGATAAACGCATAAAAGCTGTCGCAACGACCAGCATGTATGATATGTCGCGAGTTATGGCAAAAGGCTATTACGACAAAATGACACCCGAAGAACGCACGCAAACCTTGGAAAAATTGAGCAGTCAGCGTTTTGAAGATGCAAAAAACGGAACACCAAAGCTCGCATCTCGGAATTTACCTGAAAAATTGAATGGGGATGAATCTCAATTTGTTGTAGATTATTTCAACTACTATCGTACTAAGCGTGGCTTTCATCCTCGCTCAATAAATTCAAATGGTGCTTGGACGATCACAAACCCTCTGTCTTTTATGAATATGCCGATTATGACGTATATTAATGAAATTTCACCTCGTCCGATTTTAATAATCGCAGGTGAAAGCGCTCACTCTCTTTATTTCAGCGAAAATGCTTATAAAAAAGCAAATGAACCAAAAGAGTTAATGATTATCAAAAACGCAAACCATGTTGATTTATACGACCAAATAAAATATATTCCGTTTGATAAATTGCAAGAGTTTTTTAGAAAAAATTTATAAGGAAATGAGGAAAACAATGAAACAATTTAAAAACAAAACAATTGTAATCACAGGCGGTGCAAACGGCATCGGTAAATGTATAGCGCAGCATTTCAAAAGTAGCGGTGCCGAAATTGCAGTTATAGACAAAGTTGGATCAAGTGAGACTTATGATTTATTTTTACAAGACGATGTATCTGAAAAAGAAGTTTTAAAAGAGTTTGCAAACGCGGTTATTACAAAGTTCGGGAAAATAGATTGCCTGATTAATAACGCCTGTTTTATGAATGGCGGTATTTTTGACAATGAATATGAGGATTTTTTATATCTTCAAAAGGTGGGAATTGTTGCACCTTTGATGTTGACAAAATTATTTTTACCTCATTTTAGTGAAAATGCTTCAATTGTAAATATAGCTTCAACAAGAGCCTTTCAATCTCAGGAAAACACGGAAAGTTATACGGCTGCAAAAGGCGGCATTGTTTCTCTAACGCATGCACTTGCGGTGAGTTTAAAAGAAAAAGTTCGGGTAAATTGTGTTTCTCCCGGGTGGATTAACACAACAAATGAGACTTTTTCTAAAGAAGACAATTTGCAGCATCCTGTCGGGAGAATCGGAGTGCCTGACGATATTGCGCATGCCGTGATGTTTTTAGCTTCTGATGATGCAGGATTTATTACAGGGCAAAATATTGTCATAGACGGCGGAATGAGCAAATTGATGATATATCACAATGATTACGACTGGTGTAAAAATTTATAGTATATGAAAGGAAATTTTATGAATAACAAATATTCATTTAACGGTAAGGTAGCATTAGTTACAGGTGCAGGCTCAGGCATGGGACTCTCTAGTGCAAAAGCTTTTGCTCTGGCAGGCGCTTCTGTAGCACTTGCTGATATTAACGAAGAGGCTGTTAAAAGAGAGGCGGAGCAATTAGTAAAAGAAGGATACAAGGCCATTGCTATAACTTGCGATGTAAGCGATGAGCAGCAGGTAAAAGAAATGATTGAAAAAGCAGTTGAAAAGTTTGGACGCGTTGATGCTGCATATAACAATGCGGGCATTCAATGCCTTTTTTCAGAAACAGCCGACTTGCCTGCAAGCGAATTTGACCGTGTTGTTGCAATTAACCTTCGCGGTGTCTTTTTGTGCATGAAATATGAACTTCTTCAAATGAGAAAGCAGGGCTCAGGAACAATTGTAAATTGTTCCTCACTGGGTGGACTGGTCGGTGGTGCAGGGCGTGCGGCTTATCATGCCACAAAGCACGGTGTTTTAGGATTGACAAAGAGCGCGGCAATAGAATATGCGCCAAAAGGTATACGCATCAATGCCATATGCCCGGGTACAATTGATACGCCCATGGTTCATTCTATGGTTGAAACAGGCGAGTTATCGGTGGAAGAGGCTATTAAACTGGCACCGATAGGTCGTCTGGGAAGAGATGATGAAATGGCTGATGTTGTATTATGGCTTAGCAGTCAAGCATCAAGTTATGTTATTGGGCAGGCTATAGCAGTCGATGGAGGCTATACAATACAGTGAGAAACACATAAGCGGCATTATGGCTGCCGTGCTTCTTGTGTACCCCATTTATTGCAAATTCAGTGCAAGTAATTTGAACTAAAGTGCAGATGAAACCCCAAGAGTGCAGGTGCATCTCTCTCTAACTAAATCACCAAAACCTAAACACTGAGCCAAAAAACACAAAATCACCCCATGTCTTTCGGGGTGATTGTTTACAACTAAAAAGAGCCTTTTGACAGACTCTTTTAAATCAGGAGGAGGTGGGATTCGAACCCACGGAACGCTCGCACGTTCGACAGTTTTCAAGACTGCTCCAATCAACCGCTCTGGCACTCCTCCAATTAATATTAATCAGATAAGTACTATTTTACGCGGAGAAAATTTTTTGTCAATAATATCATAATTCTTTCTTATGCTGTGAATGTATGCAAAAAAATTATATTATATATTTCAACATAATGTTTGGTGTTATATAAAAAAAAGCTATACATTGAGGTGCATAGCTGTTGATTAGGGATATGTGTATCTTAGTCTCTAAGGAGTATGGTTTTATATTAGCAAACCATATTTGAAATGAAATCATACATTTTTATGATGTTTACAGAATTCTTATCCTCAATTTTATTGACTTATTTAATTTGTAATTTATTGGCAAATTAGACATTTTTATGTTATTTTACTGTTATGTTTGATAGTTTAAGTGACAAATTACAGGACATAATAAGCCGAACAAGGGGAAAAGAGCTTACTCAAGAAAATATGCAGGAGGCTCTCCGTGAAATCCGCCGCGCATTACTCGAGGCGGACGTTAATTTGCGTGTCGTAAAAGCATTTATTTCTTCAATTAAGGACAAAGCTGAAGGCGAAAACGTCATTCAAGGGGTAGATCCTTCTGAGCAGTTGATTAAAATAGTTAATGATGAGTTGATTGAAATTTTAGGAAAGGAAAATGTTCCTCTGGACTTTTCAGGCAATCCGAACATGATTATGATGCTTGGCTTACAGGGTTCGGGAAAAACTACTTCTTCCGCAAAACTTGCCGTCAAATTAAAAAAAGAAGGACGCAGACCTTTACTTGTTGCGTGTGATGTTTACCGTCCGGCGGCAATTACTCAGTTGCAAACTCTGGGTAAAGAAATAGATGTTTACGTATTTACTGTTCCGGATTCGAAAAATGTTCAAGAAATAGTCCGTGCGGCTATAGATTACGCAAAAGAAAATAATTTTAATACATTAATTCTTGATACGGCGGGACGACTTCAGATTGACACGGATATGATGGCTGAATTGTTGTTAATTGACAGGGTTTTCCATCCGACGGAAAAACTTTTGGTAGTCGATGCTATGACAGGTCAAGAAGCGGTTAATGTCGCTGAAAACTTTGACGCGCAATTAGGTTTGACAGGACTTGTTTTAACAAAATTGGACGGGGATTCACGCGGCGGTTCGGCATTGAGTATTGTATACTGTACTGGAAAACCGATTAAATTAACAGGTACGGGAGAAAAACTTAACGCATTGGAAGATTTTTATCCGGAGCGTATGGCTACACGTATACTGGGTATGGGCGATATTGTTTCTCTTGTAGAGCGCGCACAGGAAGTTTTTGATGAAAAACAGGCGCTTGAACTTGAAGAAAAAATGAAAAAGGCCGAATTTTCATATGATGATTTCTTAAAAATGCAAAAACAAATGAAAATGTTTGGTTCTATGGACCAGCTTCTGGGCATGCTTCCGGGGTTAAAAATCGGAAAAGACGACAGAGAAAAGATTTCACATGTGGGAGAAAAACAATTCAAACGGATTGAAGTATTTATACAAAGCATGACGCCTAATGAGCGCGCAAACCCGCAATTGATAAATTCAAGCCGCAAGAAAAGAATTGCAAAAGGCGCTGGAATGGATTTGCAGGAAGTCAATCAATTTATCCAGCAATTTGAACAAATGCGAATGATGATGAAAGGTATGAGCGACATGAAGGGTATGATGGGTAAATTTGCCGGAAAAGGCGTTGATCCTATGAGCGCTATGGGTGGCAAAATGGGCAAACACGCCATGAACAAAGCAATGTCCAAGATGAGAAAGTTTAAGTAAAAAGATATCAATGGAATTATTAGTTAAGGAAAAATTCAGTTTAGGAAATAAAATATTTTTTACAATTATAGGGTTATATTCCTTATTCTTTATTGTCGGCGGTGTAATTACTCCGGTTTTTGCACATTTTCATAAATACGAGATTGCCGATACGCTATACCATATATTTTATAAAAGCTGTATGCAAGAAGCTTTACGTTCTTTTTGGATTATGGGATATCAAATGGCTATATGTGCAAGATGTTTTGGAGCTTATATAGGGTTTTTAATATCTACAATTATAGCTTTATGTGGTTATAGATATAGCAAAAATTTATTTATAATTTTTGCTATTATAGGTTTTGGAGAAAAAATTGCCGAATATACAGGCTTTCACGGAAATAATTACATTCGCGTAATATCTGCTTGCTTTTTAGGAAGCTTTTTATTTATAATACCATTGTTGATGATTAAAATAAAAAAGTTATGGAGTTAAGAAATGAAGAAATTATTATGTGCTTTGTTGGTCTGCTATTTATTAATAATGCAGGTAAATCTTACTAAATCAGTTGCAACAGTTGAAAATCCTGCTAATTTAAAAGAGTTTTTAAAAGGATTTGATGAAATTACCGTAAGATATGAATATCCTTCCATGAGAATAGCCGCAGTAAACACGAAAGGTACAGTGCTTCCCGCAGGAACTCCAATAATTATACAAAATACTGAGACAATAAGTTCAAATAATTTGACATCGGGTTCTACTGTGAATTTTCAAGTAATGAAAGATATTATTGTTGATAATAAAGTATTGATTAAATCAGGTTCAATCTCAACAGCACAAGTAGTTTATGCTAAAAGAAAAAATCTTATAGGTATAGCAGGTGAAATAACGATTTCCGATTTTTCTGTCAATGCAGTAGATGGTTCGTATGTGCCATTAAGAGCGACTTTAAGTTCTAAAGGTGAAGATAAAGTAGGTTTATCTGCTGGTTTAGGGTTTATATTATGTCCGCTATTTCTCTTGATGAAAGGCGAGGATGCTACAATTCCTTCAGGAACAACAAAAAGTGTATATACCATGGCTGATATTGTAATTAATATTGAAAGATTGTAAAGAAAAAATCTAGTGTTACGAACAATCCTCCTTGTCAAATGGGAAATTAAGCGGGGATTGTTATATTTTCAGAATTTCTTTAATCTTGCATAAGCGGCGTCCATGGCTTTTTTGCCCTGTTTGCCGAAATCAATAGTGTACATAAGACTTTCACCGATTTGGGTCACGTCTTCAATATGTCCTATGCCGAGTTTTTCGTGGAAAACTCTTTCGCCGATATTGAATACATACTCTATTGGTTGGGATTCCTGTAATTTTCTTTCGCGTTCCCGTTTTGCAAGCAATTCATCCTGATCTTTTTGTTTTTTCTCTGCAAGCATACGTTTAATAGCGTTGTCTTTAAAGAATTCCGCAACTTTTTCTTCGTCTCTCTTTTTATTTTCTTGAGATTTAACAAGAATTGTGCGGTTTGGAGTCCTGTTTTTCATACTGTAATTTTTAGGTTCATCAGAAACTTGTCGTTGCGGATTGCCGAGACCTTTGTTAGGCGCAACAAAACCATTTCCGAATCCTGATGAAGATTTTACAAACCCGTAACTGTCTGTTTGCGCGGCAGAATATGAGTAATCAGATTTCCCTGTTTTTGCTTTTGAAACCGCATTTCTGAATGTTGAAGAATCACTTGTGCTGCCTTCGAAACAAGAGTTTTCAAGTAATTGAGGCGGTATTTCTTCTATAAATCTGCTCGGATTATAATACTTATATTCACCCCACATTTGACGGCGTTTTGCAGATAACAAATATAATTTTTCTTCCGCGCGGGTAACTCCGACGTACATCAAACGGCGTTCTTCTTCCAACTCGCGGGGAGAAGAAAACGTTCTTTGATGAGGGAAAATACCTTCATCACAGCCGGCTAAAAATACTACAGGGAATTCCAACCCTTTTGCCGAGTGCAGTGTCATCAAAGTAACATTATTTGCAATATTATCCAGCCCGTCTATATCAGATACAAGCGCAACGGTCTGTAAAAATTCGCCTAAGACATTATCATTTTCTTCCGGTTCAAATTCGCCCGAAACGTTTACCAACTCCTGCAAGTTTTCAATATCCGCATCTGCTTCGGGTGTGTTTTGAACCTGTAATGACGCTAAATATCCGGTTTTTTCAATTACTAAAGTTACAAATTCATGCAAGGTATATGTTTTGCTTACTTCTTTAAATTTCAGGATTAATTCGGCAAACTCTTTAAGTTTTGATTGCACCTTAGGAGAAAGTTCCGATTCTTCAATTCGCCGGATAGCATCAAACATGCTCACATCCTGAGAATCAGCAAAATCAGCAAGAGCTTTAATCGTAGTTTCGCCGATTGCACGCTTCGGCACGTTTATAATTCTGCGTAAACTCTGAGAGTCATCCGTGTTATAGATTAATCTTAAATATGCAATGATATCTTTAATTTCTTTGCGGTCATAGAATTTTAAACCACCGTAAATCCGATAAGGAATACCGGCAGCCATCAAAGCTTCTTCCAAGGCACGGGATTGGGAGTTTGTTCTGTATAAAACCGAATAGCGATTGTAATCTCCGCCTGAATCTTGTTTAATCCTGCTTGATACAAAATTCGCCTCATCAGCTTCATCCTGAGCTTCATAGTAATCTATTTTCTCCCCTTCGCCTTTTTGAGAATAAAGAACTTTTTCTAAACGCTCCGTATTGTTTTCTATAATTGCATTAGCAACATTCAAAATATTAGCTGTCGAGCGGTAATTTTGTTCAAGCTTTATTAATTTTGCATTAGAAAAATCTCTTTGGAAATTCATTATAATTGTGTAATCCGCACCGCGCCAGCTGTATATAGACTGATCGACATCACCTACAACGCACAAAGAGCGTTCTTCAGGAATTTCTTTTTTTAAATTTGTATACAGCATATTAACTAATCTGTACTGCGCCATGTTTGTATCCTGATATTCATCAACCATAATATGCTTAAATCTGTTATAGTAATATGTTCTGACTTCTTCATTTTGTTCTAAAAGTTTAACCGTCAATAGAAGCATATCGTCAAAATCAATCGCATTGTTATTATTCAGAGTGTTCTCATACTCTTCATATAAGGAAGCTATTTTTTGAGATTTAAAATCTTTTGCAAAAGTGGCGTAAGTATACGCATCCTGCATTTTATTTTTTGCATTGGAAATAATAGTTTTGACAAGTTTCGGGGCATAAACTTTATCGTCCAGATTTAATTTTTTAACGGCTTGTTTTATAACCGCCAAAGAATCTGATTCATCGTATATAGTGAAGTTTCTGTCAAGTTTTTTCCCTGATTTAAAAGCATAATTTTCTATATTTTCTCTCAAAATTCTTCCGCATATACCGTGAAATGTTCCGACCCACATATACTTAACAGTATCTTCGCCTAATATTGAACCAAGACGTTCTTTCATTTCTTTTGCGGCTTTATTGGTAAATGTAACCGCCAAAATATCACGGGGTCTTATGCCCTTTTGAATTAAGTATGCTATACGTGAAGTAAGCACTTTAGTCTTGCCGCTGCCTGCACCGGCAAGAATTAAAAGTGGTCCTGACACCGTCATAACGGCGTCACGTTGTTCATTGTTAAGATTATTCAGTATGTTTTCCATCTCTCCTCATCCGGTTCCGCCAAAGCCTGAAAACTCATCGTTCTCGTGCATTTGATCACATCCATTAGGTCGTCTTCTGTATAAGTAAGAAAAACCCAATTTTCTATCTTTGTACAAAAGGCTATTCCCAAAAAAAAATTTTTGTGATATAATCAGCATAGTCTAAAAATGAATTAATTGCAATTAGAAAGTGACGGAAAAATGGTAGTTATTAATGATATTATAATCGGTTCTGACGGAGAAAGCAAAAGCAATCAACCTTCAATTACAGTTCCTATTGATGATTTAGATATAGTTAAGTCTGATTCTCCGGATACAGTCGATGAACTTGCTATGGAACTTGCTACCATACAACAAACTGCTAAAAGAATTGCAATCATCGGAAGCCGAAATCTGCCGATTACACATCAGCAGGTAATCGAAACTCTTACAACCGCACTTGTAATGCAGGGTAACACAATTATTACATCCGGCGGTTCTTCGGGGACAAATGCTGCTGCTATTCGCGGCGCAATGAAAGCTAATCCGGATAAACTAAAAGTTATTTTACCGCAAACAATCGGTCAACAGCCGAGTGATGTTCAAAATCAATTAATTGGAATTCCTAATATTATTGAACATCCTGACAGAGCTATGATGACGCTTGCAGATGCTTCAAGAATTTGTAACAGAGAAATCATTGACGACTGTAATCAATTAATATGTTTCCTTTCACATACGAGTAAAACCCTTCACAGTGCAGTGCAATATGCCGAAGAAGGTCATAAAGTTATTACCGTTTTTTACTTAGATTAGTCCAAATAAATTTTAAAATTTTAGAGCATTGCTGTGAGTTGCTTACATGATATTTTTTTGCTGTATTTTTTGCATCTATTTCTAAAAAGTTATTTTTGTATTTCTTGTTTGCAGTTAAGTAATTAACATATGCAGGGATTTTTTTAAAAAACCCGGCTTCTTGCACTTTTATTAATTCTGAGGAAATACTTGTATATTTTTTATATGCTTCTATGAATTTAAGAGCTTTTTGACCCTCTTTGGATGTTGGATCAAGTTTTCCCATTATTTTATATGCCATATTGTATGATTTTTTATCATAAATTCCTTTCATATATTCGTTACGATCAGAAAATATCATTTTTCTGAACTTTTCCGGTCCTAATACTCGCAGCATTTTATAAAGCTGCTCAGAGTGTGCAATTTCATGTCTTAGAAGTTCTTTATCAACTCCCAACCACTGATACGTTTTTAATACATTATTATCAGAAGGAACAAATATTGTATTCTTTATCGGGTTAAGGCCAAATACTCTACCTTTTCTATCTGTATTTTCAAAAATAAGCTTTGGTCTTAGCTTGGAAGGAAGATTTGTTTCATGCCACAATTTTTTATATAGTTTTATATAGCCTTTTTCCGTAGGTGTTATACTTTCTTTGTATTTGAAAAAAGCATCTTTTTGTTGAATTACAGCATAATCCAATATCTGCCTTTCGGGTTGTATTCTGCTTGTTACCTGAGTATTTGAGTTAGGCGAGATTACAAATGGTTTAAAATTAGTTGGTTCCATCACTACTACCTTTCAACTTAGCTTTATATAATGTTATAAAATATTACACCTTAAAAAAATTGCCTATCTTTTTAATTATGTTTACAAAATTTAAACAAAAAAGGAAGTTGAGAATGATTTGATTGAATTGAATTTATGCTATAATAATGTGATGAACGATGAAATCAAAAAACTGACGGGTAAAAATAAAAACGACTATGAACAAGTCGCGCGCCACATGATTAACTGTGCTGATATTGAACTGTTCAAAGAATTAGTTGAGAAAGATTCTTTTCTTTTTGATTTCATTAAGCAAAATGTGGCAAAACGTCTTTCAGAAGCTGTAAATTCAGATAATTACAGAAATCTTTTGTGCTTCTTAGAGGTTTATTCGCCGACTTATGAGGAGTTTATAATTTCTTCTCTTGTTGAATATTCTGATGAAAGCTTAACTGATGAAATGTTGGAAAAACTTGAACATGGAACAGTTGATGAGAAAACTTACGCCGCAAAATATTTTTCTTTTATACAAGATCCGCTTGCGATTTCAATATTAAGAAATAATGCTTATATTGAAAACGAACATTTAATTCTAAATACAGCGCAGGCGCTTGCAGATTTTAAAGATACGGAATCATATAGCGCCGCATTGCAAAAATTAAATTCCAAAGATGAATTTGAGAAACTTGCGGCGGTGAAATTCCTTGTTGCATACTGTAATAAAGATGCTGTGCCTTTTATACTAAAAGCAATGAAAGAATCTTCCATGTCCGAGAATATAGCGGGAGATTTGCCTTATTTGGAAAATTTATTCGACCTTATAGATAAATACCCTGAAGACGGACTTATAGTAATTAATAATATTATTAACGGACTTGGAGAAATTCTTGAGCTTTCCATTGTTTTTGACTTTGATTTATACGATGTTTTTGACATTCTTATCAAAAACTCTGATAACAGCAAGGTTGCGGTTGTGCTTTTAAATGCTCTTGAAAAATTTGAAACTTTAACAGAAAATGACGAATATTTATTTGATGAAGATAAAGAAACCAAAGATGAAATTTATGAAATCAAAAAATTATTATCTCATCAAAATAAAAAAGAATTAATCAAAAATATTAATGCCGAACTGGATGAAAGTAGTCCTTTTGTATTTACAGCGCTCGAGTTTTCTAACGATTTATATGCAATAAGAGAATTATTGAAATCTAATAATCAAACAATTATACTCAAAACTGTAGAGGTTTTGAAATCTCTCGGAAATCTTGATGAACCTACAAAAACAGTTGCATTGTTAAAAGTAACTGACAGCAATATTAAATCAATAATCAGGGCTTTGTAAAAAATGAACTTTACTGAAAAAACATTGAAATCAGAACTTATATATAACGGTAAAATTATGGATGTTTACTGTGATGACGTTGAAATATCAACCGGCAGAAAAACCAAAAGAGAGGTAGTGAAAAAACCTAATGCAGTTGCCGTGGTTGCGTTGAAAAATGCTGATACTATTTTGATGATAAAACAATACAGATACCCTGTGGAAGAAACTATGCTTGAGCTTCCGGCAGGCAAAATGGACGATGGCGAACAGCCGCTTGAAACTGCAAAAAGAGAGCTTGCAGAAGAAACAGGATATGTTTCAAATAATTGGAAATCTTTAGGGTTTATATATACATCTCCGGGATTTTGTGATGAAAAAATCTTTTTGTTTCTGGTTACAGATCTTAAGTATACGGAAGCAAAACCTGATGAGGGCGAAATTATCGAATGCTGCGAGTATTCTTTAAAAGAAGTCTTTGAAATGATAAAAGAAAACCAAATAAATGATTCAAAAACAATTGCGGGATTGCAAAGATGTATTTTGGAAGGAGCAATAAAACTATGATTAAGATGATTGCAACAGATATTGACGGAACTATTTTAAAACATAATTTTGAGTTCAATCCCGAAGTAAAGGAATGTATAAATAATCTTTGCGAAAACGGTTTGAAAGTTGTGCTTGTTACAGGCAGAATGCACAGCGCAACAATTAATGTAGCAAAAGAATTGAAGCTTGATACCCCTATTATTTCATACCAGGGCGGAATGGTTAAAGAACAGGGTGAAAACGGTAAAATTTTATACGAAAAAACTTTAGATCCTGAAATAGCAAGAGAAATTTTGATTTGGGCGAAAGAAAACGGGATACATGTGAATCTTTATATGGAAGATAAATTATACGGGGAAAAAAATAATTTATCTATAATGCGGTACACCAGCGAGCGTTCTATCCCGCATAATTTATGTGATTTTGATACAATAGAATTGAAAAATATAAACAAATTACTGGCGATTGATTTTGAAGATGCGGAAAAGGTTACGGGATGGGTAAATTATTTGCAGGAAAGATTCCCGGAACTTTATATAGTAAAATCAACTCCTTATTTTTGCGAAGTTTCAAACGATGCAGCCAGAAAATCGCGCGCGGTGGAGTTTTTGACAGAATACTGGGGATTTAAGAAAGAAGAAGTTCTTGCAATAGGCGATCAAAACAATGACATTGAACTTTTGAAAGCTGGCGGAATTTCTGTTGCAATGGGCAATGCCACATCTGAATTAAAAGCTTGCGCCGACTATGTCACGGACACCGTTGAAAATAACGGCTTCGTAAAAGCCTGCGAAAAATTTATAAAACTTCCCGTAAATGAGAAATAAAATTGTTAAGTCTTTCTATATTTTCATTATGTTTGTCATAAATAATTTCTATTAAAGAACAAATATTACATATTTCTTCGGATGTTTCCGAATTAAATTCTGAATAATCTTTTACAATATCTAAAAAAGATTTTTCTTCTGATAAGTAATCAGCTATATCAAGAATTTTAAAAAATATTTCCATTATTTTATCATCCATTTTTTCCATAAATACATCCTTTATTATATTTTTATCAACTATATATGATATTATTATAATTATACATTGTAATAATATTTTTGCAAATAGTATATAATTCTCAAATGAAAGATAACCAGTTAAGAAAAAACATCGCAAATAATATTAGACAATACCGTGCAAAAAATCGTATTTCTCAGGAAGTACTAATGGAAAAAACCGGTATATCTCAACAATATATCAGTAATATTGAAAATGAACTGGTAAATCCAAGTATTGACATTTTAATGAAAATAGCAAAAG
>Ga0153938_1000652_pt1 | contig 14201 bp, 10 predicted proteins | sample TSNY022MetaG_FD_104740 | JGI IMG/M metagenome (GOLD analysis project Ga0153938, IMG submission 104740) | Attine ant fungus gardens microbial communities from New Jersey, USA - TSNJ022 MetaG | ecosystem: Host-associated > Fungi > Mycelium > Unclassified | place: USA:New Jersey: Brendan T. Byrne... | reverse complement strand
ATTATTATAAATGAATATATTAAAAAGTGGAAATTAATCTTACACGAATTATCATCTGGAATTTGGTGTATGACTTAATTCCACTAATTTTTCTTAATTTGGAATTTACTTTTACAATTTACTTACTTTAAAAAACATCTTCAAAAGATGTTTTTTGCTTGATAATTATTCATATATCTAGTAACATATATTGTTATATTTTAAGGGGCGAAATAATGAAACAAAGATTACAAGATATAAAAAAGAAATATACAAAAATATTACCAATTGTTCTTTCTTTTTCATTACTAACTGGTTGCACTAACTCTTTTTCAAAAACTAAGAATAAAGAAACTAATGAAGCAATAGAAACGACTACTGTAATAAATGATCTACCACAAGAAAAAATGATAATTATAAAACAAAAAGAAATAATTGATTCGTTACAAAAAAGAATTAGTGATTTATTACAAGAAAAAATGATTCGTTCATTACGAGAAAAAGAAATCTTAGAAAAATTATTTGAGCTTATTAATCAACCAGAAGAATATACTTATGATGATATATATGATCCAAGTGAATTTATGCAGGAACTACCAAACTTCTCAAACGAAGTAAATCATGACAAAACCATTGATACTGAAAATTTTTATTCTAGTGATTTATCTCAAATTATAAGAAAGAATAATCAAAAATTTAATGTTTCTGAAGCCAATACAAAATATTATACTTTAGAAAATTATGATGATTTAGAACTAGAAATGATAAGTCTCTATATATTAGATTATCTAAAAAGTGAAATAAAGAATGTGGAAAATTATGACTATAATAATCTTTTTTGTAATATAAAAAATCTTAAATTGTATAAAGGATATAGTAAAATTGATCCTTTTGTAAAAGGAATGTTTGATGATGAAGAATTAGTATTAATTATTTTTGAGGATAATATTTTAAACGAATATTTAAAATTATCAAATTTAAGTGAAGTAAAAGATGCTTATGATTTTAAAAATTTTCGATATAAAACAATTTACCATGAAGTATATCATCTTCTTCAAGATAAGTGTGATCATATTGATAATAATTATTCTTTGTTTGGAATGAGTATAAGAAAAGGCAATGAGTCTTCTCCTTTTGATTTTCGCTATTTAGAAGAGGCACAAGCAGAAATAAATTCAGGTACTCCGGATACTTATTATCAGGCAAGAAGAATGGCTGAGCTCTTAAAACTGAGTTGCTTAATTAATCCGGCAACAAAATTAGCTGACATTGATAATATTACTTTATATAAAAATCCAGTAGAGTCTTTAGAAAAACTCGGTATTATGACTCGTGAAGAACAAATTCGTTTTATTAAAATGAATACAACATTTTCGATTGGAGATCAAGAAATAAGTGGTTTTTTAATTGAAATTTTAAAACGAAATGGACTTGATATAGAAAATGTTACTATTGGCGAAGTAAATGAAATATTTCGTTCTATTAAAAATGAAAGTATCATAGAAATGTTAAGATTTTTCTATAAAAACCTTTTGGATGTAAATATAAATAATAATATATCTTTAGAAGAAAATCTTTATTTATTAAAAGTCCTGGAAACTAAAATAGATATACAATATTTTAGATCGGATAGAGAATATGAACAAAATATAGTTCTTTATAATAAATTTAAATTATATCGTGATTATATGTTTAATTATCTATCTAATAAATATAATGAACCCTTAATTAATATTGAAAATACTTACAAAGATAATGATAAAATCAAAGCAGCAATTAATAAAGATAGTTTTTCCTGGTTAGATAATGATAAAGTTCTATATTTATTGAATTTAGAAATCGATTATTTTTCGTTTGAACAAAAAATAGAAGCTGCTTATAGAGACTATCAAGAAAAACAAGACAATAAAGAACAAGTTAGAACATTAATTCCATAATCGGTTAATCATAGGTAATATAATTTTGATATTTATTTTTACGCCAGCCCTTTTATTTTTGTAATAATTAAATCAAATTATTTTTGCGAAGGAATCTTACTCCTTAGAACTGAAATCAGATTGTTTTTTCTTGTACTTTTTTTCTTAAATTTGATATAATATTTTTTGTGTCTAAGGAGGCATATTATGAATAAAAATAGTTGGAAACCAAATCGATTCCTATTAGAAGTAAAAAGATTAGAATTAATAAAAATAGTTACAAAGGAAGCAAGAGCTTATAATGCATTTAAGTTTTTTAACGAGATTGTTGATAGAATGATCCAATTAGAATCTATTATTTCAAATGAAAGTAGTGATATTTATCATAAGATTCATGGATTTATGGTTGAAATGGACCAAAGTTTCTTCATGAATGCATATGCAATAAGAGAAGAAGAAAGTGATCGTTCTTGGTTATTTAGTCAAAAAAATTTAGAATTAATTGACCTATTAGAAGAATATTGCTTTGAGTATATTCAAAATTATAAAGCTTTATCTTACCCTAAATTAAATAAAGAAAAAGACAAAAGATATGATGAGAGTTTAGATGTTCATCATGATTTGATGGCAAGTATTCTTAAAGAAGCAATGAGTTTAGAAGATCAAGATTTAAAAAGAAAAATAGTACAGATTTTATCAAATATTAATCTTCAGATGAGAGAGAATTCTTCAATTGATCCAACAAATTATTTGGAAGATGTTTTATCTGCATTAAGAAATAATACTTTAACTATTGAAAGCATAGATTTTAAAAGAACAAAACATCTTTAATTTTCTAAAACGAATATAATTTAATTAGGAGATGATCTGTTTTATATAGTTGAACATCCAACAAATAAACAGAATTATTTAGAAGAATTACAAAAAATTGCGAATAAAAAAACAAATTTGACTAATTCTAAAAAAAGTAATACAATATAGGAGTAGTTATTTTCTATGGAAAAGAAAGAGTATATTATTTGATTTATGGTAGAGAGAACTTGATTGGTGAAAAAGTTTTAATAGAATAATAGAAAGAACAGCTTTTCAAAATACATAGAAACGCATACGTGCGATAAACATTTAAGAGTACCTAGTAAAGTAAGGTGGCACCGCGGGCAATTGCTCGTCCTTACAGAACCTAGGTTTTTTTATGTTAGAAAGAAGGAAGAAAGATGATAACAAAACCAAAAGGAACTTATGATATTAAGGATAAGAATGCCAGAGTATTAAAATATATTGATCAAGTAGTAAATGATTTTGCCGAAATATATAATTATGATTTTATTCGAACACCAATATTTGAATCGAGCGAATTATTTCATAGAAGTGTTGGGGAAACCAGTGACATTGTTACAAAGGAAACTTATGATTTCATGGATCGTGGTGAAAGAAATTTAACACTTAGACCAGAAGGAACCGCAAGTGTTGTTCGTTCTTACATTGAAAACAAAGTGTTTGGTGAAACAAAAGTTGCAAAATATTTTTATAACGGAACAATGTATCGTTATGAAAGACCTCAATCAGGTAGAAATAGAGAATTCACCCAATATGGAATGGAAATCTTAGGAAGTAATGATCCACATATTGATGCCGAACTGATTAGTTTACCTTTACGGGTTTTAGAAGCACTTAATATTAAAGATTTAATTGTCAATATTAATACATTAGGTGATAAGGAATCAAGAATTCATTATACTACTGCTTTAAAAGAATATTTTGAACCATATTTAAATACTTTGTGTGAAGATTGTCAAAAACGTTTTGTTACAAATCCACTTCGAATATTAGATTGTAAAGTTGATTGTGATAAAGAAGTATTTAAGAATGCCCCAAGGATGAGCGATTATTTAAATGAGTCTAGCAAGAATCGTTTTGAATCTGTCAAAGATTATTTAGATATCATGGGAATCGATTATGAAGTGGATGATAATTTAGTTCGTGGTTTAGATTATTATGATCATACAGTCTTTGAAATTACTTGTGTTTGTGAAGAACTAGGAACTGGTAACGTTCTAGTAGCTGGAGGCAGATATAATGGATTAGTTGAATCTCTTGGCGGTCCTAGTACACCAGCAATTGGTTTTGCTAGTGGTATTGAACGTATTATGGTTGCTTTAGAAGCTCAAGATATTAAAGTAGTAGATGAAAAAGCAATCGATGTTTTTGTATTACATGTATCGGAAAAAGAAACACAGAAGGCTGTATTTTTAACTCAAGAATTAAGATTAAATGGTTTTAAAACAGAAATGGCCATGGCAGGTAAAACATTAAAAAGTCAATTTAAAGATGCTGATCGTAGCAATTGTAAATATATGATCATTTTAAATGAGAATGACTTTAAAACACAAGAAATTCAAGTAAAAGATTGTCTAACAAAAGAGATTACCTTAGTAAAAGAAATAAATATTATTGATCATTTAGACATGAATTTTTAAAGGAGAATAAAAAATGGATATTAAAGAATTATTAGCAAATATTGCAGAATATAAAAATAAAGAAGTGATATTACAAGGATGGATCAGAAATCACCGTAAACAAAAGAATTTTGGTTTTATCGATTTTAATGATGGAACCAATTTTAAAGGAATACAAGTGGTATATACTGATGAGCTTACTTGTTTTGAGGCAATTCAAAAGATGTTGGTGGGTTGTTCTATTGAAGTGAGGGGAATCCTGGTAGAATCTGAGGGTAATCAAGCCTATGAAGTAAAAGCAAATGAGATTAAGCTACTAGGAGATTGTCCAGAAGATTATCCGATTCAACCAAAAAGACATACAAGAGAGTTCTTGCGAGAAGTAGCTTATTTACGTCCAAGAACTAATTTATTTAACGCAGTATTTAGAGTTCGAAGTGTTGCTTCTCATGCCATTCATTCTTATTTTCAAGAGAATGGTTATGTGATGCTTCATGCACCTCTTATCACGGCAAGTGATGCCGAAGGGGCAGGGGAAATGTTTCAAGTTACAACTTTGGATTTAGAAAAGTTAGATGGCAAAAAAATTGATTATAAAAAAGATTTTTTTGGTAAGAAAGCTTCTTTAACTGTATCTGGACAATTACAAGGAGAAATTTTTGCCCATGCTTTCAAGAAAATTTATACTTTTGGTCCCACTTTTAGAGCTGAAAACTCCAATACGAAAACGCATGCTTCTGAATTCTGGATGATAGAACCAGAGATTTGTTTCTGCGATTTAGAAGGAGACATGAATGTAATGGAGGATATGCTTAAATATGTTGTTGCTTATGTGCTAAAACATTGTGCTGATGAAATGAATTTCTTTGATCAATTTGTCGAAAAAGGATTAAAAGAAAAATTAAATAGTTTAGTAAATTCTGATTTCAATCGTATTACACATGAAGAAGCAATTAAAATATTAAAAAAAGCTGATGTTAAATTTGAATTTGAACCAAAATTTGGAGAAGATATAGCAAAAGAACATGAAAAATATTTAACTGATACTCATTTTAATGGTCCCGTATTCTTAACTGATTGGCCAAAAGACATTAAAGCTTTCTACATGAAACAAAACGAGGATGGTAAGACGGTTGCTGCAGTTGATTTACTTGTACCTCAAGCTGGAGAATTAATGGGAGGAAGTCAACGCGAAGAAGATTTAGATAGATTAGTAAAACGAATGAAAGAAATGAAAGTAGATACACAAGAAATGCAGTGGTATTTAAACTTAAGAAGATTTGGTGGTTGTGTTCATTCTGGATTTGGGATGGGCTTTGAAAGACTTTTAATATATCTGACTGGAGTCGATAATATTCGCGATGTCATTCCATTCCCAAGAACGCCAAATAACTGTGAGTTTTAGGAGGTATTATGACAAATATTAAAAAAAACATTTATATTAAAATTAGAGAAAATTTACGTGAAGAACATCGCCATATGGCAATCCCTCAATTTGGGGGAGCTGTGATTGCAGTGAATGAAAAAGGAGAAATTTTATTAGTTCGAAAAACTTCTAATAAAAACTTATGGGTGGTTCCTGGTGGCGTTCAAGAACTAGGAGAAACGCTGCGTTATACTGCAAAGCGGGAATTCCTAGAAGAAACTAGAATTGATTATCCAGAAGATGAATTACAATTAGTTGATGTTTTATCTGGCGAAGGACGTCATAAAATTTATCCAAATGGAGATGAAGTATATAATAATACGGCTTTATATGTTGCCGAAGGAATTAATTCTAATACTGAAATTGATATATCAAGTGAAGATTATATGGATATAGGTGGAACCAATTATGTTGTTACAAAAGAATCTTCTGAATATGGATGGTTTGATGAATCAAGTATTCCAGAAGATACAAATGATAAAGATATGATTGATGTATTTTATAAATGGTACAAATCAAAAAGTTTAAAAAGAATTAGAAAATGAGGAGAAGAAAGATGAAACAATATAACAACGGTGAATTTCGTGCATCTGATGTTGGTAAAACTTTAACTGTTTATGGTTGGGTTAATAGACGTCGTGATATGGGTGGCGTCATATTTGTTGATTTACGTGATCGTTCTGGCTTATTACAAGTTGTATTTAACCGAAGCTATTTAAAAACAAGTTTTGATATGGCTGAAAAATTACGAAATGAATTTTGTATTAAAGTAACCGGTGAATTAGTTGCTCGCGGAGAAAAGGAAATTAATCCTAATTTGTCAACTGGTGAAGTAGAATTAATGGTAACTGAATTGGAAATCTTAGGTGAAAGTGAAGCCATGCCTTTTAATATTTATGAAGAACAAAAGGTAAATGAAGAAGTTGGATTGAAATATCGTTATTTAGAATTACGAAAAGAAAGACTGCAAAATAATATTAAGATTCGTCATCAAATTATGCAATCTGTTCGCGAGTATTTAAATAATAATAATTTTTTAGAAATTGAAACACCTGTTTTATGTAAAAGTACGCCAGAAGGGGCAAGAGATTATATTGTTCCTTCTCGTGTTAATAAAGGGTCTTTTTATGCATTGCCACAAAGTCCGCAAATTTTTAAACAATTATTAATGGTGGCTGGATTTGAAAAATATTATCAAATTGCGAAATGTTTTCGAGATGAAGATTTAAGAGCGGATCGTCAACCAGAATTTACCCAAATTGATTTAGAAATGAGTTTTGTAGAACAAGAAGATGTTTTGAATACTGTAGAAGCGATGGTCAAAAAAGTGGTGAAGGATATCAAAGGAATTGAAATTCCAACCTTACGAAGAATGACTTATGAGGAAGCAATGAATCAATATGGTTCTGACAAACCTGATACTCGTTTTGAACTTTATTTAAATGATATCACGGAATTACTTCGTGATTCGAAGATGAATGTGTTTGCAAACGCGATTGCTGAAGGTGGAATTGCCAAATGTTTGATTGTCAAACAAAATAAATATCCCCGAAATGAAATTGATCGCTTGACTGATTTTGTAAAAATCTATGGAGCGAAAGGTTTAGCTTGGTTGAAATATGATAATGATAGCTTCACTGGGGTGATTGCCAAGAATTTAGAAAGTGAAAAACAACAAGCAATAAAGGAGCAATTTGGTGTTGAAAACGGAGATTTAATTTTAATTTGTTGTGGGAAAGCAAGTGTTGTATATGCTTCTCTTGGCGCTCTTCGTTTGAAAGTTGCTCGTGACTTTGATTTAATTGATAAGAGTAAACTAAATTTCTTATGGGTGACTGATTTTCCAATGTTTGAATATTCTGAAGAAGAAAACCGTTTTAAATCAATGCATCATCCTTTTACAAAACCTGTGAGTATGGAAGCTTTAGAAAATAAGAATACTTGTTTATCTATTGCTTATGATATTGTTTTAAATGGATATGAATTGGGTGGTGGATCGGTTCGGATTAATGATCCTAAGATGCAATCGAAAGTATTTGAAGCTTTAGAAATATCTTCAAAAGAAGCACAAGATAAATTTGGTTTCTTACTTGATGCTTATAAATTTGGAGCACCTCCTCATGCTGGTCTTGCAATTGGTTTAGAACGATTTACAATGATTTTAAGTGAAACGGAAAATATGAAAGATGTGATCGCGTTTCCTAAAACCCAAAGTGCTAGTGATTTAATGAGTGAAGCACCAAATATTGTTTCAAAATCGCAATTAGAAGAATTAGGAATCAAAATTATAAAGGAGGAAGATAATGAGTAAATTTACAGCTCAATTAGTTGATGATTATGCCGATAAATTATTAATTGGCTTAACTAGAGAAGAAAACGCTAGTGTATTAAATGAATTTGATATTATTGAAGCAAATATGAATAAAATTAATGACATTGCTGGTCTTAGTTCTGTAGAACCAATGACACATCCTTTTGAAATAGAATTTGAATTAAGAGAAGATCTTCCTGATGAATCAGATTCAATTGAACAATTACTTCAAAACTGTGAAAAAAAAGAGGGGCGTGAAGTTGAAGTACCAAAGGTGGTGGGTGAATGAAAACAGTCTTAGAGTTACGGGAGTTATTAGATAATGGTCAAGTTACTTCACAAGCATTAGTAGATGAAGCATTGGTTTTAGCCCATCAAAATCAAGAAAAATGTAATTCTTTTGTTACGATTTTAGATGATGCCAAAGGGAATCATGAAAAAAAATCCCTTTTAAGTGGAATTCCTTATGTTATTAAAGATAATTTTTCAACTGCTGGGATACTTTCTACGGGATCATCTAATACCTTAAAAAACTATATTCCATTTTTCAATGCAACAGTAATTGAGAAATTAAATGAAGCGGGAGCTGTTTCAATTGCCAAATCAACAATGGATGAATTTGGAATGGGTGGAACCGGGACAACAGGTCATACGGGAATTGTTAAAAATCCTTGGGATCCTAGTCGTATGACAGCTGGATCAAGTGCTGGATCTGCTGCATGTGTAGCCGCGGGAGTTGTTCCTTTCGCGCTTGGAACTGATACTGGAGATTCCATTCGTAAACCTGCGGCTTTCTGTGGAATTGTCGGTTATAAACCAACCTATGGACTAATTTCTCGTTATGGATTATTTCCTTTTGCTTCTAGTTTAGATCATGTAGGAGTCTTAACAAGAAGTGTAGAAGACGCTTGTGCAACAGTTGATGTAATGAAGGGAATGGATGAGCGTGATCAAACAAGTCTAGATTCTAGTACAATGCATTTATTAGATTCTTTAACGGGAGATATTAAAGGAAAGAAGCTATTTTATATTAAAAACTTATTAGAATTAGATGCTTATGAAAAGGTGAGTGATTCACTAAAATCTACTTTTGCTCAATTTGAAAGCACTTTAGATTTATTAAGAAATGCTGGAGCAATCGTCGAAGGAATTGAATTTGACATGGCTTTGCTAAATGCAATTCCAACAACCTACGTTTGTATTTCTTGTGCTGAAGCAACTAGCAATTTATCGAATATGACTGGATTTAGTTTTGGTTCTCGTGGAGAAGGTTCGACATATATCGAATCAATGAAAAATCATCGAACACTGGGATTTTCTCCTTTGATTAAACGTCGTTTTGTTATAGGTTCTTATGTATTACAAAAAGAAAATCAAGAAAAGTTTTTCTTAAATGCGCAAAGAGTTAGACGTTTAGTCGTTGATAAAATGAATGAATTATTGAAACATTATGATGCAATGATTATGCCTTGTAGTGAAGGAGTAGCAACAAAATTAGAACAAGCTGGTAATATGCTTCAAAATGATTTGTTAGAAGTTTTAGAAAACTTAATGGTAATTGGTAATTTTGGCGGATTCCCTAGTATTACGATTCCAAATGGCATGATTGAAGAGCTACCAATAGGTGTAAATATCACTGGAAAAGTCTTAGATGATGAAAATATATTAAATATTGCTTATACCTTAGAAGCAAAAATGTCTTATAAGAATCAAATTGCAAAGGAGGTTAATTAATGACACTACTAGCAACCATTGGTCTTGAGATGCACTGTGAGATGAAATCAAACGCAAAAGTCTTCTCTAGAGGAAAAAATGGCTATTCAGAAATTCCTAATAGTAATGTTGTAGCTCTTGATTTAGCATTACCTGGGACGATGCCAACAATTAATAAATATTGTGTAAAGAATGCTTTGAAAATGAGTATGATTTTAAATTGCGAACAACCAGAATATATGTATTTTGATCGTAAAAATTATTATTATCCCGATCTTCCGAAAGGATTTCAAATTACACAATTTCATCATCCTGTTGGAATAAATGGTAACGTTGTAATCGAAGTAAATGGAGAAAGAAAAAGTATCTTAATCCATGATATTCATCTAGAGGAGGATACAGCATCTTTAGATCACGGATTTGCTTCAACTTACATTGACTATAACCGCTGTGGAATTCCGCTTTTAGAACTTGTTACTGAACCTTGTATTCATTCTGCTCTTGAAGCTGTTGCCTTCTTAGAACATATGAGAAGTGTTTATAAATATACAGATATATCTGAGGCCGACACTAAAAAAGGGCAAATTCGTTGTGATGTTAATGTATCATTAGCAGAAGAAGGAGCACCTCTAGGGACAAAAGTTGAAATTAAGAATGTTAACTCTTTTTCAAATGTTGCTGAAGCAATTAATTATGAAATAAAACGTCAAAGTGAATTGATTGAATCAGGAAGACAAGATGAAATAGAACAAGAAACAAGACGTTTTGATGAAGAGAGTGGAACTACAATACGTATGCGTAGTAAAGCTGATGCGATTGACTATAAATATTTTGTTGAACCAAATATTCCGAAATATAAAATAACAAAGGAATGGTTAGAAAATATTAGAACAGAAATAACTGAGCTTGCTTTAGAACGTAAAGATAAATATATACAACAATATGGTTTAAGTGATTATGATGCTGGTGTTTTAGTTAAAGAACGAGAAGTAAGTGATTACTTTGAATCTTGTATAGCTTTAGGAATTGATGCTAAAATAGCTGCAAACTGGGTTACTGTTCAAATATTAGCTTATATTAATAAATATGAACTAACATTTGATCAGTTCTACTTAAAACCTGCTATGTTAAAAACAATTGTTGATCATATTAACTCTGGCACCATATCTTCCAAACAAGCAAAAGAAATCTTCTTTAAAGTTTTAGAGCAAGAAAGAGAACCAGAAAATTTTATCTCAAAAGAAAATGCTCAAATCAATGATCGAAGTGAGTTAGAAGCTATTATTAATGAAATTATAGCAAATAACCAAAAACAAGTAGACGATTATCATAACGGTAAATCTAATCTATTCGATTTCTTTGTTGGTCAAGTGATGAAACAAACAAGAGGAAAAGCTAATCCGGTTTTAACAAAAGAAATATTAAATGAGAAACTATAAATTAGTTTCTTTTTTGCTGAATTTTTTTAAAAAGAATCGATTCAAAGCAAAAAAAGATAATTTATGCAGAAAATAGATGCTGACTGTTAACTAAATCAAGGTTTTTTCTTTTATTATTAAAAAAATTAAAAATATAAATGAATAATGTTGACAATTGGTAAAAAATGGCGTATCATCAACTGTAAATTATTTAATCGGAGGTATTAGCAATGCGAAATAATCATAATGATATTAAGTTTAAATTCAAAACAATTCACTTCTTATCTTGCTGCATTTTCGCATGCAATAACTCTGATAAATAAAATAAATGGTGTCTACAAACGAACTTTGTAGGCGCCATTTTTTTATATAGGAAGTGGGATTGAGAATGAATTTAGAGGATTTAATGGAAAGTAACATATTAAAAATAAATTTGAAATATTATAAAAATTAGATAGGAAAAATATTTATGTTAACAATAAGATATGAAAAAATGGGAATGTTATTATATAGTGACAAAAAGAAAAATTATTTTTTTACCGATGATAAAATAATAATTGAAGAATGCAAAAGATTATTTTCTTACGGAAAGAACACCAATATTAATCATAATTTATTGCTTGAATTAGAAGAATTAGGTTATCAAGATGGAATTAGAGAATTAACAACTACTAGTGATTACTTAATGGCACCATTAGAATATTACTTCGATTTTACTAGCTTGTGTAATTTAAAATGTGAACATTGTTATAATAAAGAAAACATTTCTTCAACAACTATGAATGATGATAAAATCAAAGCGATAATAAAAGATATGTATGAAAATGGTATAATGCGAATTCATTTGGCAGGTGGAGAACCAACAAGAGTACCTGAAGGATTAGACACATACATGAGTACAGCTAAAAAATATGGTATAGTTTCATCTATGTCTACTAATGGAGTAGATATAAATAGCGAAATATTTGAAATAATGTTTAAAAATGATTTATTTTCAATTACAGTTAGTTTAGAAGGAGCTACAGAACAAAAAAATGCAATCATCAGAGGTGAAGGTAATTTTGAAAAGGCATTAGCTACTATTAGAAAACTTGTTAAACTAAAAAAAGAAAAAAACAACAATACTATTATATGTTTGAAAACATCATATGATACTAACATAGCTAAAGAAGATTTAGAAGATATAATAAAATTAGGAATATCTTTAGGAGTAGATGTTGTTAAACTAGCTAATCCTGAAAGATGTATTTTCCATGAAATAGGTTTTTATGGGAACATATATGATAATTATTATAAAGTGTTATTTTATGTGGCCGAATTAAAAGAAAAATATAAAGAACAGATTTATATTAGTAATATAGCGAATCCTTTAAATAAATGTGGGCAAGTAGGTCTTCCTAATATGAAAGGTTGTATCGGTGCTCAAGAATTGATTGCAATAAATCCAGATGGTAGAATTTCTCCGTGTTTAATGAATCAAATTAATTTAGGAAATATATTTGATTATAAGAGCATAAATGATTTTTGGAATAATAGTGAAAAACTTCGTGAATATAGAAAAACAATAGCAAACTATAAATGTCAAAAATGTTCATTGCATTCATCGTGTCGTGGTGGTTGTCAAGTAAGGAAGTTTGTAGAATATGGTGAAATAAAAGATATAGATCCTTTATGTCCAATGAAAAATTCTAATATAAATTTAAATATAGAAAAAGAAGAAAATATTGATAATAAAAAAATATTAAAAAAAATTAATACTCTACATTCATTATAATAGAGAGGAAGTGCTGATTATTAAAAAGTTAGTTTTAGTACGTCATGGGGAATCAGTTGGCAATAGTAATGGAATTATTCAAGGTTTAACAGATTTTCCATTATCTGCAAGAGGTTTATCAAATGTATCTGATTTATTCATAAATAAAAGCGAATTATTAAAAGATGTTTCAAAAATTATTTCAAGCCCTTTAATAAGAGCAAAGCAAACTGCAAATATAATTAGTCGAAATAATGATTTAACTATTATTTATGATGAATTATTAAAAGAATTTAGTGCAGGAATATTAGATGGGATTTCTAAAGACGCTGCACTAATTAATTACGCTGATTATTATAATATTTGGAAAAAGCGTGGGGATTTAGATTTAATTCCCGGTGCAGAAAAAGGAGATCATTTACAAGCGAGAGTATTAATGTTTCTTGAACAATATATTGATAAAGAAGAAAGCAATATATTAGTATCGCACGCTGGATTCTTAAGATCTTTATATAATACAATAGCTGGAAGAGATAGGACTACACCAATTGAATTAAATCATAATAATATATATACAATGAATAATTTATGGGCCAATATAAATGTAAAAAAATATGATATTGCTAAAAATGCAATTGTAAGAGAATTTGATACGTATAATAAAAAATATATAATAAAAAAAGTTCCTCGTTTGCTTGAACAACGTGATTATAATGAAAGAAAAATACTTGAATATCTGTCACACTATTTAGATATTCCTCAGATAATAGAAATGGAAAATAGACAAGAAGGTTACGCTCTTAAAACATTAGAGTTTGCAGAAGGAATAAACATTCATGGACATCTAGGAAAGAAACAATTACAAATGACAATTAATGAATTATATAAATTATATACAGCATTAAAAAAATGCGATGTTTGTATTGATTATCCTGAGATAAATATATTGGAAAATTTAAGATATAATATAGAAGAAATAAATGATGAGGAAATTAAAAAAATTGGATATGATATCATTAGAAATGAACAATTTGTAAATGCACTTTTGAACGATGAAGTAATAATTGTTCATGATGATTTGCATCGTGATAATATATTATATAATGAAGAACAGGTAATTTTTTTAGATTTTGAAGGATTAAAAAAATATCCTTCTACATATCAGTTAGCTAGCCATATTGCTGCAAGTTATATTCTTAATGATGGACATTTTAATATAGGTAATGTAT